>Ga0307987_1000022_pt1 | contig 93614 bp, 67 predicted proteins | sample EllFjometagen181_FD_203157 | JGI IMG/M metagenome (GOLD analysis project Ga0307987, IMG submission 203157) | Marine microbial communities from Ellis Fjord, Antarctic Ocean - #181 | ecosystem: Environmental > Aquatic > Marine > Unclassified | place: Southern Ocean | collected 2014-10-08 | reverse complement strand
CTTCGTAGCCGTCGCGACGCATGTGACGACCCGAGAACGACACCGAGCCGTGGCTCGAGACCACGCCATAGAACTTCTCTTCGTCGTCACCGTCGAAGTAGGCGTACCAGCCGTCGGGACCGTAGCCACCGATGGTCATAGCGCTGTTGTTGATCCAGCCCTCGCTCTCGGGGGTCAGGTCGGTGATGCCGCAGGTCTCGTGGAACAGCTGGTAGCCGAAGGTGGTGGTCCAGTCGCCCCACATGCCTGGGATGTCTCCGGTCTCGGTGCCGTTGCCGTCGGGATCGCCGCAGTTGCAGTTCTCTGGGGGCTCGTCGCCGGAGTCGTCACCGCCGAAGCAGCCGGAGAAAAGGGCCAGAGCGATGACGGACAGAGGAAGAATGCGTGCCATGGGGGCTCCGTTCACTGCCAGGTGACAGCGTTGGTGTCATCACCCTGGGCCGCGGGTGGGAGGATCCGAATCACGATGCGCCGGTTGGCATCGCGGCCCTCGGGGGTGTCGTTGTCGGCCAGCGGAGACATGGGCCCACGGCCGGCGATGGTGATGCGCTCCGGCGCCACTTCGTAGGTGTCGATGAGCATCCGCGCTACCGCGCCCGCACGCACCGCGGAGAGCTCCCAGTTGCTGAAGTAGTAGCGAGCCAAGTTGCCCCGCACCGGGATGTCATCGGTGTAGCCGACGATCTCGAGGGGCGAGGTGGGGTGGAGGTTCACGGCCATGGACAGCATGTCCATGACCATGGTGGTCTCGCTGCGCAGCCGGAAGGACCCGTTGGCGAACAGGCTGCTGACGGGGATCGACACCAGGGTGGTGCCAGCTTCGCGGGTGACCGTGGCCTGGCCTTCGGGGAGGATCTGGATCAGCTCGGCGTAGATGGGCGCCGGCCTGCCGGACTCGCCACAGCCCGCCTGGCTCTCTTCGAGCCAAGCAATCTTTTGCTTGAGGGCGATGACCTCGGAGTCCAGCCGGTAGACGAGATCGTCGTTGCCCCCGTGCTTGGGGGGACAGCCGGCCAACAGCAGGATGAGCAGCGGGACGCTCATGGGGCACTTCCTCCACACACAACGGATACCACAAGGCGCTTCCGCCAGGGAGGGCATCCCGCTGCAGGGTCGTCAGGAATAGGTCAGAAGGCAGCCTGGGACGATGGATCAGCCACGCAACGGGGGATCGGGCACGGCGCAGCTCTCCGGCGCCCAGTCGTCGGCGCCAAAGGTACGCCCGCCCTGAATCGCGCGGCCGGCCATGCGCAACCGCAGAAAGCGCGCCACCCAGGAGCGAGTGGACTCGGGATAGCGGTATTGCCACTCGGTCTGCTCTCTACGCCGCGCGACCACCATCCAGGCGAGGTGCTCGGGATACATCGCCACCGGCTGGCCGCGGTGGGGGCCTTCGACGAAGACCACGCGACCAGATTTGTCCAGGTGCAGGGGACCATCCTGGGGTGGCCGGCCGATGGCGTCGGCCCACTGCAGCAGCCCGTCGAGGGGCTCGGGAGCGTCGAAGCGCGATGTGATGGCCAGGAAGCTACGCCCGCAGGCTTCGGCATCGTTGGCGGCACGGTGAGCGTCCACCAGGCGGATGTCCAGCCGCTGGGCGAGCTGCTGGAGCTTGTGGCCCCGGGCGCCGCCAAAGAAGCGGCGGGACAGATCGAGGGTGTCGATCTCGGCCAGTGGGGTGGGCCAGAAGCGTCCGAGGCGTTGGAACTCCGAGGCCAACACGGCCTGGTCGAAGTCGTAGTTGTGGGCCACAGACAGGGAGTCCTCGAGCAGCCCCCAGATGATCTCCGCCTTCTCCGCAAAGGGAGGCGCGCCCACGACGTCGGCATCGGAGATGTTGGTGGTCTTCTGGACTTCGGGTGGGATCGGGACGCCGGGGTTGACGAAGAACTCGTGCCGCTCGACCCGGGACTCATCGACCCGCCCGCGCTCATCGAGGTGGAAGACCACAGCGCCGAACTCGATCATGCGATCGCCCAGCCAAGGGTTGAGGCCGGTGGTCTCGGTGTCGAAGGCCACGATGGGCTTGTCCATCCAGCGCATGCGGGGCTCCCGGGCGGTTCTCGCCTCCGCGATAGCGCAGCGACAGGCCACGGTCCAGCAGCGACGAGGACAGGGCCAGTCCCCAAAGCCTGGACAGCCCTCGCCAGACTCGGCGAAAAACGGCGATTATCCAGTTATTACCTCGTATCACCGACACGGCCCGAGACCGAGGTTAGGATCGCGGCCCCCCATTCCCGGTGATGCTTGGCCCGCTCGAACTCCACCCCGCACGCCCGTGCAGCCAGCCCCACCCCCTGGGTCTCGAGCGCGCTACTGCTGGGAGTACTGGCGGCCTGCCACAAGCCGATCCAACCCCTGGATTCCCAACAAGCCTCCTGGCAGAGCGCGGCCGCCACCCCAGACCCGGCCCTCGAAGGCTGGATCGACGATCAAGACCAAGCAATTGGACGACCCTTCGCATCCTCCAGCGACACGGATCGCCCCACCCTCGAGCCGCCGGCGGTGCGCCGTCTGGTGCTCGAGCGTCATCCCTCGGTGCTGGCAGCCCAGGCCGAGCTCGACGGTGCCGAGGCCATGGCCCAGGCCGCGGGCGCTTGGCCCAACCCGGAGATCGAAGCCCGGGTGATGTTGGAGGGTCCTGCATCCGGTGACATCGAAGCGGGCCTAGGGCTGACCCTCCCCATCAGCGGCCGGATCGCCGCCGCCCGCAAGGCCGCCGGGATCGAGCTGGACATGGCCCAGCTGGCCCTCGATGCGGCGCGACACCAAGCCCTGCTCGACACCGAGCTGCTGCTGGCGGCCCTGGCCCACGAGCGACGCCACCTGGACCTCAGCCGGGAGATCGCCGAGACCTCCGCCCAGCTGGCCCAGCTGCTGCTGCAGCGCCAGAGCGCCGGCCTGGTAGATCCCCTGGACGTCGCCATCTTGCTGGCAGAGTCAGCGCGGGACACCGCCCGGTTCGCCCGCACCCAAGGTGAACTCACCGCCACCGAGGGCGAGCTGATGGCCCTGATGGGCCTCGAGCCCGGCAGCCACAGCCTCCAGTCTCCACCCATGATCGCCCCCGTGCTCACCGAGACCCGAGACGCGCTGGTCGCCGCAGCTTCCCAGTCCCAGGCCCACTGGGCCCTCGCCCGCCTCAATCTCGAGCGAGCCGAGTGGGAAGCCCGCAGAGCCTCCCGGGCGCGCATTCCAGAGCCCACCGTCGGCCCGGCCCTCGTGGGCAAACCCGAGAACTTCAGCCTCGGCGTCCGGGTCGGCCTGCCGATCCCGGTGCTGGCGCCCGGCGGCGCCCCCTATCGTGCCGCCGTGGCCGAGCGTGACGCTGCCCACCATCACCTGGTGGCAGCCGGCCGCGAAGCGACGCGAGAGATCGATGCGTTGCTGGCCCAGCTCACCGGCCTGCGGCTGGCCCTCGACGCCGCCGGCGGAGCGAGCCTCGGCTCTGCGCGCCAGGCCGCCCGACTGGCCCAGGATCGCTACCATGCGGGTCAGCTCGACGTGCTGCACCTGCAGTCCGCACGGCGCGCCTGGGCCGACATCGAAACCGAAACCTTGGACATCGTCCTCGACATCCGCCGCACTCAGCTCGCCCTGGAGCGAGCCGTGGGGCGCCCCCTCGCGCTCACAACCCCGTCCATGGAGACACCATGAAGATCACCCCTGCCATCTTCGCCTGCGCCGCACTGATGGGCGCCACCATCGCCTGCAGCACCCCGGAGCCCGCCCCGGCCCCCGACGCCCACGCCGGCCACGACCACGGCGACCACGAAGGCCACGATCACGCCGCGCCCGCCGATGGCCACGAAGGCCACGATCACGGCGACCACGAAGGCCACGATCACGGCGACCACGAAGGTCATGACCACGCCGCACCGGCCGAAGGCGAAGCCGCCCCGGTACCCGCGCCCGCCAAGGAAGCCCCCGCCGCTCCGGCACCCGCGTCCGCTGAAAAGGCCGCCGAGTAGCTTCGACCTGGAGGTCCTGTGTCCCGCCCAACCCTCATCCGCCTCATCGCCGCACTGCTGGCTGTCTCGGCCGGCTGCGGGTTGGGCGAGCCCCCTCCCCCCGTCGATCCCCACGCGGGTCACGATCACGGGGCCGCCGAAGACGAACACGCCGGCCACGATCACGGTGACCACGAAGGCCATGACCACGGGGCCGCCGAAGACGAACACGCCGGCCACGACCACGCGGCCACCGAAGACGAGCACGCCGGTCACGATCACGCGGCCGCCGAAGACGAGCACGCCGGTCACGATCACGCGGCCGCCGAAGACGAGCACACCGACCACGCCTACCTCGAACTGTCGGCGGCCTCCGCCAGCAACATCGGGCTGGAGCTGTACGAGGTCAAGGCCGAGGTCTGGTACGACCAGCTCAAGATCCCGGGCACGCTGCAGGTCGACTGGGACCGCCAAGCCACCGTCTCCACGCCCACCACAGTGCGTGTGGTCAGCCTCGACGCCCCTCCCCACGCCACCGTGCGCGCCGGCCAGCGCCTCGCGGTGCTCGAGGTGGTGGACCCCGAGCTGCGCCAGCTCCAGATCCATGCGGTGGAAGTGCGCGCCGATCTCATCGAGACCGGCATCCAGCGGGATCGCACCCGCAGCTACCTCGACGCCCTGAGCTCCCGCGGCCAGCCGGTGGCCGAAGAGCGCCGCCGTGTGGAGGCCGACCTGGAGGTGCTCGAGGCCAAGGTCACCTCGAACGCCAGCACCCTGGCGACCATCCTGGCGGCCCTGAAGATGGCCGGATTCAGCAACACTCAGCTCGAGGATCTCGAGCAGCGGGGCGTGCCGTCCACCCGCATCTCCGTGTACGCCCCCAGCCTGCCGGGCAAACCGGAGCTGGAGGTCATGGCGCGCAACGGACAGACCGGACAGACCATCGACGCTGGCAGCCCCCTGTACGAGCTGGCCGCGCTGGACCAGCTCCTGGTCTGGGGCGAAGCGTTCGAGGCCGATCTGGGCGCCGTACGCCGCGCCGCCGCCGAGGGCCTGCCCGTCTCCCTGCTCTTCCCCGCCGAAGACCGCAGGGTCGACGGGCTGACCATCCGCTCCCTCGAGGGCGCCCTGGACGGCGAAGACCGCACCACCCACTTCTTCGTGCCGCTGCCCAATCCCAAGGTCAGCGACAAGAAGGCCGACGGCGCGCGCTACGTGGACTGGCAGAACCGCGCCGGAGCGCGGGTGCAGATCCTGGTGGGCACCGAGCAGGTCGGCGAACGGCTGGTGCTACCCTCGAGCGCACTGATCTCCGAAGGCGGTGCCACCCTGGCCTACCGCAAGCACGGCGCCCACTACGAGCCGGTGGAGCTCACGGTGGTCACCGTCGAAAGCCGCCGAGCCGTGGTGCCCCTGGGTGTCGGGCTCGAGCCCGGCGATTTCATCGTCACCGCGGGCGCCCTGCAGGTGCACCTGGCTCACAAGGAAGCCACGGGCGCTGCAGGTGCCGCCGCCGATCCCCACGCCGGCCACAACCACTGAGCCCCCGATGCTCGACTCCCTGATCCGCGGCTCTCTGAGCCACCGCATGTTGGTCCTCGGCCTCGCCGCGGCGTTGTTGATCGCTGGCACCCTGGCCATGCTGCGCCGGCCGGTGGACATCTTCCCGGACCTCAACCAACCCGTCGTCACCGTGATGGCCGAAGCCCACGACATGGCTCCGGAAGAGGTGGAGACCCTGGTCACGCTGCCCCTCGAGGCGGCCCTGGGCGGAGTTCCCGGCGTCGAGCGGATGCGCTCATCCTCCGCCGACGGCCTGGCCACCATCCGGGTGGAGTTCGGCTGGGACAGCGACATCTACCGCGACCGCCAGCTCGTCCAGGAACGCCTGCAGCTGGTGATGTCGGACCTGCCACCCGCCGTTGTGCCCGAGATGGCGCCCATCGCGTCCATCACCGGCGAGATCATCAACCTGGCCCTGGTGAGCCCCGATGCCAGCGTCGACCCCATGGAGCTGCGCACCCTGGCCGACTGGGTGGTGCGGCGGCGCCTGCTGTCCGTGCCCGGCGTGGCCCAGGTGGTGGTCATCGGCGGCGAGCTCAAGCAGTACCAGGTGATCCCGGACCCGGACCTGCTGCTGCGGCACGAGGTCAGCATCAGCCAGGTGGCCGAGAAGGTGGGCGAGTCCACCGCCAACACCTCTGGCGGCTACCTACTCCAGGGCAACCAGGAGCTGCTGGTCCGCAACCTGGGCCGCATCGAGACCGTCGAAGAGATCGCGGACATCGTGGTGTCTCCCGATCGCTCACGGCCCGTGAGGGTGCGCGACGTGGCCCGCGTGGTGGAAGGCGCCGCCTGGCCCCGGGGCACCGCCTCGGTCGAAGGCGAGCCCGCAGTGATGATGGCCGTGTTCAAGCAGCCCGGCACAAACACCATCGCGCTGACCGAGTCCCTGGACGAAGAACTCGAGCGCATCCGCCAGGCCTTGCCCGACGGCGCCCAGCTCCGCAGCGACCTGTTCCGCCAGGCCACCTTCCTCGATCGCGGCGTCGACAACGTGATGGACGCGCTGCGGGACGGGGCCATCCTGGTGGTCATCATCCTGTTGATCTTCCTGGCCAACGGCCGAGCCGCCAGCATCACGCTGGTGGCCCTGCCCCTGTCCTTCGCCGCGGCCGGGCTGGTGTTCCACTGGTTCGACATGGGCATCAACACCATGACCCTGGGCGGGCTGGCCATCGCCGTGGGCGAGCTGGTGGACGACGCCATCGTAGGGGTCGAGAACGTGGTCCGACGCCTGCGGGAGGCCCCGCAAGGTGCGAGCCTGGAAAAGCTGGTGGCCGACGCGTCGTCCGAGGTGCGAGGCCCCATCTTCAGCGGCACCCTCATCGTGGTGCTCGTGTTCCTGCCCCTCTTCGCCCTCTCCGGCATCGAGGGTCGCCTGTTCACCCCCCTGGCGGTGGCCTACATCGTCGCGCTGCTGGCTTCCATGGCGGTCTCCCTGACCGTCACCCCAGCGCTGGCGCTGATCCTGTTCCGGAAGTCCGATGGCCACCGGGTTCCCCAGGGTCGCCCCCGTGCCCTGCGCTGGCTGCAGGCCCGCGCCGATAGCCTCATTCGCTGGGCCGTCAACTGGCGCCGCACCGTGCTGGTGGGCTCCCTGGTCACGGTGCTGCTGGCCCTGGGCGGCTCCACCCTGCTGGGCTCGTCCTTCCTGCCCCCCTTCGACGAGGGCACGGTCCTGGTCATGACCTTCCTGCCGCCGGGCACCTCGCTGAGCGAGTCCACCCGGGTGGCCAGCGAGCTCGAGAAACGTCTCGAAGACCTCCCCCACGTGCAGTCCATCAGCCGCTACACCGGACGTGGCGAGCACGATGAGCACGCACCGCCCCCCACCATCTCCCACCTGATGCTCACCATGGACCCGGACGCCGACCTGACCCGCGCCGAAGCCCTCGGGCAGGTTCGAGAGCGCTTCGGGGACGTGCAGGGCGTCAGCCTGAACGTGGGCCAGCCCCTCGCCCACCGCATCGACCACATCCTGTCGGGGGTCCAGGCGCAGATCGCCATCAAGGTGATGGGGAGCGATCTGGACCAGCTCCGCACCACCGCCCGGCGGGTCCACGACGCCGCGGCCGAGGTTCCCGGCGTCACGGACCTGTTCCTCGAGCCTCAGGTGCTGGTGCCCCAGATCCACGTGGATCTCGACAAGGAGCGCCTGGCCGAGCTGGGCCTGGCACCCGGAGTGCTGGCCCGAGAGCTGGAGATCGCGCTAGGCGGTCACGAGGTAGGGCAGATCCTCGAAGGCGAGCGTGCCTTCGACCTCTTCGTGCGGCTGGACGAACCCGCGCGCGACTCCCTGGCCGCCATCCAACGCCTGCCCATCGGTCTCCCTGGGGGCGGCTTCGCCCGGCTGGGAGAGCTGGCCACCGTGCAGCAGGCCGCGGGGCCCAACCGCATCCACCGCGACGACCTGCTACGCCGCGTCGCCGTGAGCTGCAATGTCGACGGCCGCTCCCTGGGCGAAGTGGTGGCCGACCTGCAGGAAGCCGTGGCCCCCATCGAGGCTGACATGCCCGAAGGCAGCTTCCTGCGCTTCGAAGGCCAGTTCCAGTCCCAGCAGCGTGCAACGAGGCTGGTATTGCTGCTCTCCCTCGCCTCGCTGCTGGCCATGCTGACCATCCTCTACGGCCAGTTCCGCTCCATGAACCTCTCCCTACAGGTGCTGGTCTGCGTGCCCGGGGCCTTCGTGGGCGGCGTCCTGCTGCTGCTGGTCACGGGCCAGGACTTCAACGTGGCGGCCCTGGTGGGCTTCGTTTCCTTGGCAGGTATCGCCACGCGCAACGGCATCCTGCTGGTGGCTCACTACCTCCACCTGATGCGGGAAGAGGGCGTAGCCCTCACCCCCGAGCTGCTGGTGAGGGCCGGTCGCGAACGCGCCGCGCCGGTGGTGATGACCGCCCTGACCACGGGCGCGGGGCTCTTGCCGCTGCTGCTGGCGGGCGGAGAGACCGGGCGCGAGCTGCTCTACCCCGTCGCCACCGTCGTAATCGGCGGCCTGGCGAGTTCGACCCTGTTCGAGTTCCTGCTGCGTCCCGCGCTGTTCTGGACCATGGGCCGCGGCGAGGCCGTACGCCTCACCACACCCACCAGCCGCTGGACCGGCTGACCCCGCCACAGCAGCGGTCTACTCGTCCAGCAGCGCGCGAATGCGGGAGGTCAGCTCCTGGGCGGCGAACGGCTTGGAGAGCACACGCGCTCCGTCGCCCGAGAGTTCGGCCACGTCCAGGTGTTGACCACCGTGGCCCGTGACGAAGAGCACCCTGAGGCTGGGTCGCGCCAGCTTCAGGCGCCGCGCCAGTCGTGGACCGCTGATGCGCGGCATGTCCACATCCGAGACCAGGACATGCACGGCGCCGACATGCTGCTCGGCGATGAGCAAGGCCTCGCCGGCGTTGGCCGCTTCGAGGACCTGATAGCCAGCCTGGCGTAGCACCCGGGCGGCGCCCCGCCGCACCTGGGCATCGTCCTCGGCCAACAGGATGGTCTGCCCCCCACCGGCTGCCACGGTCGGGACCGGTGGCGGAGGCGCGGGGCGTTCGGCGCTGTGGGCCCTGGGCAGGTAGATGTGGAACGCGGTCCCGCGGCCCGGCGAGCTCAGCACCTTCACCGACCCCCCGGTCTGCTTGACGATGCCGTAGACCGTCGCCAGTCCCAGCCCGGTGCCCTTGCCCTGCGCCTTTGTGGTGTAGAAGGGCTCGAAGATGTGCTCGAGCTGAGCGGCACTCATGCCGATCCCCGTGTCCTCCACCCGCAGCTCGACGTAGTCACCCACAGGCAGGTCGGGCACGGTCAGACCATCCAGGGGGACCCGATCCACCACGGTGATGGTCAGGCGGCCCCCCTGGGGCATAGCGTCGCGAGCGTTGACCGCCAGGTTCATGAGCACCTGGCCCATCTCCCCGGGGTCGGCGTGGATCCAACCTTGTCCCGCCTCGGCGTCCACCACCAGCTCCACGCCATCACCCAGCAGGCGACGGATGATGGACTCCATCTCGAGCACCAGCGCGCCAGCTTGCTGGTGCACCGGCTGGAGCACCGTACGACGCCCGAAGGCCAGCAGCTGTCGCGTGAGCCGTGCGCCCCGGTCGGCAGTCTCGACGATGGCCTGCGCGTCCTCGGCGAGCTCACTGCCCGGTTCCAGGGCCGCGACGAGCGACTGGCCAAAGAGCGTGACTACGGCCAGCAAGTTGTTGAAGTCATGAGCGACCCCACCGGCCAGCCGACCGATGGCCTCGAGCTTCTGACCCCGCCTCAGGCGAAGGTCCTGATCGTGAACCCGCTGCTCGCTTTCCAGCCGAGCGCGCTCGGATCGACGGTAGTCGAGCACCTGCCGGATGACGGGTGCCAAGGTGACCGCAGCGGTGAGGTGGTCATCATCGAAGCCCCCCTCCCGGTTGCCCAGAGCCAGGACCGCCCGGCGCTCGCCGTCGCTGTTCATGGGCACGTAGAGCACGTTGTCGATGGGCGGATGTCCCGGGGGAGTGCCCACAGCCGCGGGGTGATCCGCGGGCTCGTTGCAGTAGAAGGGACCGCTCTTGGCGATGGCGTGGGCCCACAAACCCCGAGGCGGCGTCCGGCCGGGAGTGAGGTCGGCGAACGACCCTTGGCCGGGTACCTCCACCAGCCCTTGTCCCACCGCATAGGTCGTCCCCAGGGCTCCGTCGGCGTCAATGCAAGCCAGCAGACCCGTCGAGGCCCCGGTGAGTTCGAGGGCCACGCGGACGCAGGCGTGTCCCAGCCTGCGCTCGTCCTCGCCCTCGAGGGCGCGCCGGAGCAAGCCGTTGATAGCGTCCGCCAGCCGTACCTGGCGCAGCGCATCTCTGGCTTGGTTGATCTCGGTGAGATCGATGAACGACCCCATCATATGGCTCGGCGCACCACTGGGCGTGTGGATCAAACAAGCGGTGCCAACCGCGGGGAAGGTGCTGCCATCGGCGCGACGCGCGAGAAGCTCGGAGGTGACCGATCCCCGCTCGAAGATCTGGGCGAGGATGCTCTTCGCCGCATCTCTGTCCGCCCACCAGTCGAGCACCGAGCCGCCGATCATGGCCTGGCTGTCCGTGTGGCCCCAGGTGCGCACCAGCGCAGGGTTGACATAGGTGGCCACCCCATCGAGGTCGGCCAGGCCGATGCTGACGATGCTGGACTCCACCACACGAGCCAGCAGGGCCTGCTCGGCCTTGGCCTGGGCGCGGGCGATGGCGGAACCCAGCTGACTGGCAAGAAGCCCCAGCGCGCCTTCGGCATCGGCGGGGATGCGGTCGAGGCTGTGAGACACCAGCGCCAAGACCCCGAGCACCCGACTGCCGTGCATAAACGGCAGCACCAACATGCAGGTCAAGCCTTCCGCAAGCCACACATCCATGGGAATGAGCTGGAGCTGCTCGACCGTTCGAGAAATGCTGGCGCCATCCAGCACCGTCCTTACGCTCATGAGCGCCGTGGGCACGGTCCGCACCTCCGCGATGAGTCGAGGAGACAAGCCGTGATGAGCCGCCAGCAAGAGCTCGGTGCCATCCTCGCTCAGTGTGAACACGCCTCCGCTGTCCGCGGCGGAGATGGCGATGGCATGCTCGAGGGAGGTCTTCAGGATCGCGCCGAGCTGCTGAGTGTTGGCCAGCCCCTGAACGAGCTCACGCTGACCCCGCACCTGCTGTTCGAGACGCGCGCGTAGGCGTGCATTCTCGATGCGCAGCTGCTCGAGCTCGGCGGGGTCATTCCCACAGGGATCACTCACGCCTCCACCCCCGTGCGCTCCAGAAACTCAGGCCTACCGAACAGGTACCCCTGCAGCAGATCGCAGCCCAGTTCGATCAGCACCTCGTGCTCGGCGCGGGTCTCGATGCCTTCGGCCACCACCATGATGCCCATGTCTCGACAGACCGAGGTCATGGAGCGCACGAGCTTCTGCCGTGTGGGTTCACGATCGACGCCACGGATCAAGGACATGTCGATCTTGACGATGTCGGGCTGCAGCACCACGAAGCTGCTGAGCCCCGCGTAGCCCGCGCCGAGGTCGTCCACTGCGATGCGGAAGCCCAGCTCACGCAGCCGCTCCACCCGCCGCCGGAGATCGGCGACCCCGTCCAGGGTGGCCCGTTCGGTGATCTCGAGCACCACCCGATCGGCGTGGGCCGTCAGGGGCGCGTTCACGTCCAGCAGGTGGTCGTCGGCCAGATCCCGCGGGTGCAGGTTGACAAAGAGCGTCCCTTCGGGGCCGCAGCCCGAGCTCACGTCCTCGGTGGCTCGCAGGCGGATGGCCCGACCCAGCTCGTGCACGCGCTCGAGGCGTTCCGCGGCGTGGAGCACCGCCGCCGGGTGGGGAAGGCTGGGTTCGGCGGAGCGAAGCAGGGCCTCGTAGCCGAAGATTTCAGCGTCCGCGGCGCGAACGATGGGTTGATAGGCCAGCTGGAAGCGCTGGAGCACACGGTCGAAGGCCGCCTGCAGGCCGCGAAGGTCCCGGGTCAGCCCCCCGGGAAGGCCCGCCAGCGCCAGCGCCTGGCGCTTGAGGTGCGCCAGACGACGCACATGCACGGCCCGGGTCACCAGATCCGCGAGCTCGGCCGGCCGGAAGGGCTTCCGCAGGTAGTGGAAGGCCCCGTACTCCACCGCCTCGATGGCGGTCTCGAGGGAGGGCACCCCCGTGACGAGTACGAAGGGGAGGTCCAGATCCCGACCCATCACCACCTTGAGTAGATCCATGCCGCTCATCCCTGGCATGGAGATGTCGCTCAGGACACAGTCCACCGCGTGCTGGTCGAGCTGTTCGAGGGCCTGCACACCGTCACCCGCCTCGATGAGCTCGAAGCCGCGCCGAGCCAGCATGCGCACCATGGCCTGCCGAAGCAGAGGGTCGTCCTCCACCACCAGCACGCGGCCGCGGCCGCGGCCGTCCAGCTCATTTCCTGCCTGAACCATCGTCCCCCCAGCTTCCCGTTCAGATGTGATGACTCAGTCCTCGTGGAACCTGTCCATACTGTCGATAACCAAACCCTACCGCACACCCCCGGCACACACAAGCCCCGGGGAGCACCACCCTGGTCGACCCCCAAGCCCGCAGCCTTTAGCCATCATCCGCTTTGCGCTTCGAAAAGATGACTCCGGACAGCAACAGCAAGCCCACGAGATTGGGGAAGACCATCCAGAGGTGCCTGGCAAACCGAGGAAGAGGCTATATTGCGAGCTTATGCGCACCCCTCTCACCATGCTGCTGCTCGGCTCCGCGCTGGGCTTCCCCCCCGAGCACCCCGGGCTCTCTCCCGGCGGCCCCGCAGCGCTGCCTCTGCTGGCTCAGCGCGAGCTGTCCACCGAGCACGAGGGGACGATCGCCCACTACGACTGCGCCCCCCAGCTCTCCCTCGCGGGGCCCGAGCAGGTCGAGTGGATCGAGCTGGACCAGCCCGGCTTGCTGCGGGTGGAGCTGTCGGCCGACGCGAAGGACGGGCTCCACCTGCTGCTGCTGATCGACCCCACGGTCCAGGGAGATCGGGCCTCCGGCTGCCTGGCCCACAACGCTGACGTCATCATCGAGCCGGTGCTCCCCGCCGGCCGCTACCTGTTGGTGGTGGACAGCGTGGAGTCTGCCCCCGCAGCCGCCCTGCCCTACCAGCTCGCCATCGAGCAGCTGCCCGCAGGCGTATGGACCCGCCTGCCCCTAGCGCCGGGCATCGAGTGGGCCCGTCACTGGGACCCCTCCATCCCCCGGACCGTCTCCCTGCTGCAGGTGGCGCCCGAAGCGCGGGATGCCATGGTGATCCGCCGTCACGACGGCTGCGAGCCCATCGCCGCGGTGGCCGAGCGCATCGGCGCCCTCGCCGGCATCAACGCCGCGTTCTTCTCCATGCGCTGTGAGCCGCTGTGCCTGCTGGCCAGCGAAGGCCGCACCATCGCGCAGAGCCACATGGGGAAGGGTCCCCAGCGCACCCTCGGCTGGTACGCCGACGAGCCGCTGCGCTGGGCCTGGGTCGACGAAGACCTGAACTGGGCCGGCGTGGACTTCGCCGTGGCCGGCTACCCCAGCCTGGTGCGCGCTGGCGAGGCATGGGTCGACCCATCCGATGCCAGCAGCTTCCAGACCCACAGACACCCACGCAGCGCCATCGGAGCCACGGCCCAGGGCGCCATCCTGCTGGTGGCTGTCGACGGCCGCACAGAGCTGAGCGCCGGCGTGACCATGGACGAGCTGGCCGCCCTGATGCTGGAGCTGGGAGCGGTGGATGCGATCAACCTCGACGGCGGCGGCTCCACGACCCTGTGGGTCCGTGGCGCATGGCCCGGCGGCGTGGTCAACCACCCTTCGGACAACGAGCAGGCCGACCACTTCGGCGCCCGCGCCGTTAGTGACGGCATCTACGTGCTGCCACCCTCGCCTTCGTCCGAGCACTCCACCCGCGTCTTGGGCGGTTCTTCGGAGAACAACGCGCGGTAGGCCTTCTCCGCCTCGGCCCGGTGCAGATCGATCATGCGCCCGGTACCCTCGAGGATGACCCGCAGCTGGCGCAGCACGGTCTCCATCTCGTCGAGCTGGCGCGGGTAGGCGTGGGCGACGGCGAACAGGCCAGAGATGGCATGGCCGAGCTCGGTCTCCTGGGCCTTCCAGCGAGCTCGATCGTGTTGCGTGCGCCGCCGATACCGATGCACCGCCTTGCGGGCCAACTCGAGCTTCTTGCCAGGGGCGGGGTGAGCGCTCGGCTCATCGCGCTCCCGCTCTACGTCCTGCGCCTCGCTGCGCACACGCTCGAGCTCGCGGGCCTGAGCATCCACCAGCGAACGCGCCATCTCCGCCTCGGCCCGTGCACTGTCGGCGGCTGAACGCGCGCTGCTGGCTTCCTCGAGTGCGCGCTGCTGATCCAACGCGGCGCTCCCCGCCTCCGAGGTGCGTTCGTCCAGACGAGCCTGCAGAGCATCGAGCCGCCCGCAAGCTTCCTCGAACTCACCCCGCAACAGCGTCTGCTGCTGCTCCGCCTCATCGCTGTGGTGCTCGAGCTGCAGCTCCAGCTCGCGAGCCCGATCCCGATGGCGTTGCTGCTCTTTCTGGAGCTGCCCGATCTGGCCGACGAGCCCCTCTTGATCGCCCAGGGCCTCACGTAGCTCCACCCCGCGGGTGTCGAGTTCGCGGAGTGCGGCCTCCAGCCGAGCGCTGTGTGCGGCCGTCTCGGCCTGCTCCTGCTGGACCTCGTCACGAAGCTGGCTGGCGTCCTTCGCCGCGCCATCGCGCTCATCCCTCAGGCTCTCCAGCTGCCCTCGCAGCTGCTCGATCTCGGTCTGGGCCGCGCCTGTCTCCACTCGGGCGTGGTCGAGCTGGCCCTGCAACCTCAGCACATCGGCGCTGAGCTGGGTACCGCGCTGGTCGGAGTCCAGCGCCATGGCCCGCGTGGCTCGAATGCCGGCCTTGGCTCGGCCCATACGCCGCTCGAGGGCAGCCTTGCCTTCTTCCGCGACCGTGGCCTGGGTCCGCCACTCGGACACCTGGGCGCGGAGGGCTTCGTTCTCCGCTTCGAGGATTTCGATCCGCTCGGCGTCCGTGCCGTGGGCCGCGTCGAGGGTGGACTGCTCGCGCTCGCGCTCGATCAGTTGCTGCTCCACGGCCCGGTGGTCGGCGACCAGGGCCCGGTGCTCCGCCTCGAGGGTGAGCGTACGCTCGCGCTCTTCGACGTATTCCTGGCGTGCATCGGCGAGCTTACAGCGGGCCGCGTGGGCTTCGACGCGCACCGCCCCCACCTCGCGCCGGGCAGCCGCCGCACGGCCTTGATCCGCCGCAGCGTCCCGCCGAGCGCGGGTGGACTCCCGTCGAACCTGGGTGAGCTCACGCTCAGCGCGCTCGAGCAGTTCCCGCAGGTCCCACAGCTCGTCCTCGTTCCGCTGGAGCTCTTGCAGGGTGCGACGGAACTCGTCCACCAAGCTGTCCAGCCGCTCGAGGGCACGCTCCGGGCGACCGCTGACGGCATCCAGTAGCTCCCAGCGCTGAGCCAGCGCGGCGGGTACAGGCGCCGTGACTTCGTCGTCTCCCCCCAGACCCGGCCCCAGGGCGGCCAGCCCGGGAGCCTCGTCGACGTGCCCCCCCCTGGGAGGGATGCCGGGCGCAGGGGGTGGTGAGCTTCGGGCCATGGGCTCCGCTGAGAAGGGGCGAGGGCTAGTAGAGTTCGGCGTCGTCGCCATCGGTGACGGTGACCATCACGATGGTGTCACCGAGCTGATCGTCAGTCAGGCCAGCCCAGGCTTCCTCGATGCTGTCGGCGTGGCCCGGCGCGAAAGCCATGACGTGGAGCACCTGTTTCTCCCAGGCATCCACGGATGAGACGTTGGCCGAGGACAGCGGGATGTCGGCGAGCTTGTCCTCGAGTAGGTCCGTTGCCAGATCCACCGTGTACTCAGCGCTCTCGGGGTAGACGTAGGCCCGGGTGACGCTCACGCCGATCTTCAGCGCGTCCAGCTCCACCAACAGGTCGGTCTTCTTGCCGCCAACATCGTCGTAGACGATCTCGCCTTCGGTCTTGATGAGCCCAGCCAGCTCGCAGCGGTACAGCACCTCGTAGGAGAAGATCTCCGAGAACAACGAACTGCCCCCGAGGTTGCCGTCGTCGTGGACCTTGCGCCCACCCTCGGACAGCGCGTCGTAGTCGAACTCGAGCTGCCCGAAGTCGATGGCGTTGCGGAAGATGAGGGGATCAGAGCCGGTGAGATCCGCCGGCTCGAGCACGCCGCAGTCGCCGCTCAGCTCACCGAAGCCATCCAACGGCACGTCGGCGTCCGTGTCGCTGTCAGCGTCGGCGTCGGCGTCGGCGTCGGCGTCGGCGTCAGCGTCGCTATCAGCGTCCGTGTCGGTGTCGCTGTCCGCATCGGCGTCGGTATCGGTGTCGGCGGAATCGTCCCCCGTGTCGACGGCGGTGTCGTCCTTGTCGCCGCACCCCAGGGGCAGCGTGAACAGTAGGGACAAGGTTGCGAGGGTGAGGATGATTCGAACTGCCATGGAACCTCCGGGTGACGGCGGGCTAACCGACCAGGGAGAAGAGCCTGTAGATCTGGAAGAAAGGAAGGAGCGCCGCAGCCAGCCCCCCCACGTAGGCCAGCGCCAGGGGCAGGAGGGACAGCAGCGGGGCGGGATCGGTGGTCGGAGTGGCGCGATGCCTGCGGTACAGCCACCAGCCCAGGCCCGCCGCCGACAGCGCAGCGGCCAGACCGAAGAACCACCACGGGTAGGGCAGCTCTGGCCGCACCGGCTCGGTGTTGCCGGTGTAGATGGCAAAGCCCATGGCCAGGGCCCAGCCCACGCGGGGCACCAACACCCCGCCGACGAAGCCCGTCGCGAGCAACACGGCGACCCACAGCCAGGCCAGGACGCTGAACTGCTTCATCGTGGGGGCAGGCTACTGCTCTGTGCCCAGGTAGAAGTGCTCCCAGATGCCGCCGTGGAGCTCGCCGTCGAAGGTCTCGGTCTCGTCTAGGATATCCGTGCCCTCGCCTTCGTCGAGGTGCCACAGCGCTACGGTGGACTGGGAGGTCTCGTAGGGTTCCCACGCGGGCTCGAAGTCGCCGGTGTACAGAGCGCTGTCCGACAGCCTGACCTCGGCGATGACGCCAGCGAATGTGACGTCTTGTTCGGGCCAGCAGCCGATGTAGAGATTCGACGAGACCTCACCGCTGAACTCGACCGGGACGTAGGACTTCTGCTCACCGTCGATGTACAGCGACAGGTAGCCGTTCTGCCCGTAGTTGATGGCGACGTGGTGGACGTCGCCATCCATGATCGAGGTGGTGGTGGCCGCGCCGCTGTTGGTGCCGTACGCGTCGGCAGGACCAGCGATGGTGTAGCCGTAGGGGTCCTGGTAGACCGCGAAGTGCCCAGGCCAAGCTACGATGGGCCAGATGTCGAAGCCGGGGGCGGCGTCGGGCCAGATGTAGGCATCGAAGCTGAACGGCCCGTCGAGGGCGAGCTCCGACGCGTCCACCAGGACGCAGTCCGGATCCGCGGTGAAGCGCACGCCGTAGGTGCCACCGGTCCCGGCGGCCGACGACAGCGCTTCGTGACGCTCGTCGTACAGCTCGGCGTTGATCAGACAGCCTCCCAAGAGGAAGCCAGCCATAACGATGAGGGTCCGGCAGGAGGCCATGCCCGCAGCTCCGTGGAGGTCGGGGAGACAGCGATGATAGCACGTCGATGGCGAGCACGGCGAGCAACTCGAGCTCACCGTGAAGACCTCGAGACGAGCCCGTGCTATCATGCCGCGTCCCTCACGGGTTCTGGCGCCCCACGTGGAGAACACGCGATGCTCAGCTTGCTGTGGTTGGTAGCCCTCAGCCCCCTCGTCCATGCCGAGTGCGACGACGTGGCCGCACTCGTCGACAGCGCAGAGCAGGCCGTGATCGAGGCCCGCACCGACGACGCTGGCGCCACCCTGCGCCAAGCCGAAGCGGCCCTCGGATGCAGCGTGGTACCCTCCGCCGCACTGCTCGCTCGGATGTGGTTGGCCGAAGGCACCCGCGCCTACATGCAGGGTGACGAAAAGGTCGCCCGCCTGGCCTTCGCAGCAGCGGCGCGCGTGGCGCCCGAGGTCTGGGTCGAGAGCTACGGCCCCCAGGTCCGCCAGATATACAAGACCGCCGCCGAGCACGACAGCGGCACTGGCAGCGTCCGCATCCATCCCAATCCCGAAGGCTGGTCCACCACCCTCGACGGCCATGCGGTCCGCTTCCCCATCGACGCCGCCTCGGGTCTGCACGTGGTCCAGGTGGGCCGCGGCGCCGAGCGCACCGAGTACGCCGAGGTGTTCTACCTGCCTCGCGACGACACCTACTTCATCCTGACCGGCCTCGAGGACACCCCCATCGTGTCCATGGCCAGCGCCGATCCCGAGCCCGAGATCCCGCCGGTCACCGAGCCCGCCGTGGCAGATGTCGAGATCCCGCCGGTCACCGACCCCGCCCAGACCGAGCCCACGCCCCTCGAAGCCCAGCCCCTGCCCGATCCCACCGGTGAAGGTTTCTCCTCCCCGGTCTTCCTGGTGCTGGGCAGCGCCACCGCGGCCGTAGCCGGCGGTGCTGCCATCGCGGCTCTGATGCAAGATCCCAATATGGAAGCCTCGGTCAATATCGAGAGCCTCGATCGCACCTACGCCCGCCAGAAGACCTTCGCCTACACCTCCTACGGCTTGGCCGGGGTGGCGGTGGCCAGCTTCGGCGTACACTTCGCGATGAAGTTCTAGCAGGTCGTTGACGAGCTCTGCCGCCTACCACCGGCCACCTACACCCGATCGATGATCCCGAAGCGAGCGTTGAGCTCCACCCACGGGAAGATGTGTCGATCCTTGGGGTAATCGTAGACGCAGCGCTCGAGATCGCGCTGGGTGGTGACGAACTCCGTGGCGTACAGCAGCGGCGACCAGTGGTGGGTGGCCTGTACCCGCGACGGGATGGCGCAGGCCTGGGTGCGACGGGCCCAGGCGTTGCTGACGTGAACCGGGTAGCCAACGGCTTCGTTCATGGCGACCTGGGTGTCGTGGTCGGGGCTCTCGATCTGGATGGTGAGCACATGGGCCAGGAACTCGAGGGCCTCGGGCAGGTAGGGCTCCCGCACGGCGCCGCGCATGGAGGTGGTGGGCGCCGTGTCGATGAGCTGCCCTTCGCGTCCGAGGCTGAGGACGCCTTCCCAAGACAGGGAGTCCACGCCGCCCATGGTCTTGACAACCGTGGGTGAGTCCATGCTGGTGCGCAGGGCGCGCAGGGCCAGCATGATGGCCTCACGAGAGAAGATGGACTGGTAGTGTGACAGGAACTGGTCGCCGTCCACCATGGCGCGCAGGAACTTGAGATCCCCACAGGTGCCGTGAGCCGAGCCATTCGCCGCGGAGAAGAGCAGGTGCCGGCAGCGCAGGCCCGACAGCAGCGCCTGCTGCTCGGGGGTGCCCGCCATGAGCATGGTCTCGGCCCAGAAGCCGTTGGCGCAGCCCTGGCTGTACCCGATCCAACCCCAGGGGGTGGTGACCTTGCGGACGGCTTCTTCGATGCGCTTGGCGTTGAAATCCAGCGAGCGCGCTGTGGCGGTGTCGGCGCGCACGAGGTGCACCCCGCGCTGGGCCTCGAGGCGCTGGAAGGCATCCTCGAGTTCGCGGCCCTTGGCCCCGTCGGTGACCACACCCATGGCGGTGACGATGGTGAAGTCGTACTGACCTTCGGGCGGATCGATGAGCAGGCGCACCAGCGGATCCTTACCCATGGCAAGGTGATCCGCGGGGAAGGCGTACAGCGCCTGGATCACGTCCGTCACGAGCCGCTGCTCGGCGCGGGGCACCGTGCGGCCGGTGCGGGCCATGAGCCACTCGCGCACACGATCCACACGCTGCTGCACGTTGCGAACCACCGACAGCACCTGAAGGGCTTCGTAGTTCCGCGCGACGAACTCGCTGAACCACGGCAGCTGGAACGCCCGGGGTTCGGCGGCCACCAAGGCTTCGCAGGCCTCGAACGCGTGCCGGTAGGCGTCGGATGCGGCCATACGCTTGGCGGCTTCCCGCCCCTCGAAGCTGCACAGACGCCCCAGCTTGTCGGCTTCCCGGATGGCGCGACGGGCCTGGCGCTCGAGAGCCCTGGGAACCCCTGGCTGAGCGGGCACCGCGGCCCGACGGTTCTGAAGCCGGGCCTGAAGTGCGAGATAGGGCTCGGCTTCGGCCAGGATGGTCTCAGCCACCCGGCTGAGGGCGCCATAGTAGCTGTGGCGCGCGCGGCGGCCACCCGCCAGGAAGTCCTCGAGGCGAGGGATCTCCACCCCCAAGCGCTCCCGCAGCAACGCCACGAGATCGAGGGGTTCCTTCAGGGCGCCCTGCTCCAGATCCAACAGCGCCATCAGCTCGGCCGCGAGGATACGCGGGCTGCCGTGACACATCTCCACCAGGACTTGGCGCAGGAATGCGGGGGGCTGCGCGAAGGCGAGGTCGAACAGCTGGCGCTGATTGCGCTGGACCACCCGGCCCTGAAGGGGCGACGCCAGCCCAGCCTGTAGCAGCACCGCGACGTCGCGGGGGCCCAGCAGGCAGTCGGGGTGCACCAGCATGTCGGCGGGCTCACCGGTGATGGCAGGGATGCGACCGTGCTCCGGTGGGGTGTAGCGGATGGTGGGAGCCAGGAACATGCTGATGGCAATGCCCTGGGGGGCGTAGCCCAGGCCACCGTAGCGCTCGGCCATTCCCCGGACGCGCTGCTTGAGCGCATGCAGCAGCTGCAGCCGCACCCACACCGGCTCGAGCCAGTCGTCCCGCTGAGTGGACATCAGCCACTCGAGCTGGTCGGCGCCGAGGTAGGCGCCCACCCGGGCGAGGGAACGCTGGAAGCTCTCCGCCAGGGGCTCGGCGCTCTGCACCCGGAAGTAGATCTCGGCCGCCGTGGGCAAGGCCGCGAGGCGCGCCACGTAGTCCGGCTGCTCGGCGAGGGAGGGCAGCTCGCGCACCGGCGCGTGGGGGGGCGGCTCGGTGGGACCCAGCACTTGGGCCAGCCAACGCACCACGCGATCGATCTCGAAGCTGTAGTCGTTGGGGGGAAGGTTCTCGTCCAGCAGGCGCTTGGTGGCGATGACGTCGAGCCCGTGGCCGTCGGTCACCCGCTTGACCAGCGGATGGATGCGCGCCTCGAGGGAGGGGTCCTCCACCAGCAGGCGGGACAGCAGGCGTGCGAGCTTGTGCCCGGGGACCGCATCGGCGGGCTGCTCGATGCCTTCGGCGCTCGTGGCGGCGTCGACACGGCGGGAGAAGCGCCGCAGGTCCTCGGCCAGATCGGCCAGCTCGTCGGAGAACACCCGCACCGCCGCGATGACCCTGTCCAGGGCTTCGTCGGAGCGCAGCAGCTCGAAGATGCGCTCGAGCTCCTGGTCGGGGTTGATCAAGGCGTTGAAGTAGCGTGCGTCGTACAGGCCACCCTCGGGGCCGCGAATGGTGAGATCCCCAAGGGCGCCCACCAGCAGCTCCAGCTCACCGCGACACAGCTCGTCCACGAACAGCTCCACACTGGAACTTCCCGCCGCCTCCAGCAGCGGTGAACCGCCTTGGAGATCGTACTGGACGCCCACGCGGGAGCGGCCCATGCCGGAGCTGTCCAGGTGTCCTTCGATCAACCGGGCCTGGATCTTGGAGCCAGCGGGCAACACAAGGCTGCGGGGACCCAGCTCGGCCTGCACCCGGTCCAGGGAGAGATCCACGCTGCTACCGCCGAAGTCGAGGGAGACCAGCTGGGGGCCCAGGCGATCGGTGGCCACATGGCCCTCGAACTCGAGGCACCCGCGGGCCAGGGTGATCAGCTCGCCCTCGTCGATGTCCAGCTCGGGGAACATCCCCACCTTGGTGGCGCCGCCCAGGTCGAAGGAGGCTTCGCTCTGCACCTGCACCCTGAGGTCGTCTGTACCGCTGGACTGAACGCCACCGGCCACCACACCCTCGAGGCTGTCGAGGCGGATCAGGGTGGTGCCGTCGCCCAGGTGGCTGCCGTCCCGCACCGCGAAGGCCGCGGAGAAGCCCATGTCCAGCTGCTGGGTCTGGCCCTCGCCACTCTGGGGGTCGAGCTCGAGCGCTCCGCAGCCATGCAGCTCGAGCTTGTCCAAGCGCGCGGTGACGTCCACGCCGCCCTTCAGCACCGGCTGATGGTAGTCCACGTGCAGGTCGATCTGGCCCAGGCTGGAACCTTGCAGCACACTGCCCGTCAGGCCGACGCGCAGCAGATCCTCGGGCCAACCGCCGTCGACCGCGGCGCCCGCGCAGACCTGCATGATGCTGGCGTCGCCTTGTTCGGCGTGCTCGGCCAGGCGCAGCTGGGCCTGGAGCTCGAGCCCCAGCTGGCCGCCCTCGAGCTCCACCTGCAACTCTTCGGCCCGGATGGTGAGGCTGTCATGCTCCACCACGCCCTCGAAGGAAGCCCGCACGTGGGCGGGCTGTGGGGGCGTCAGCTCGGCCAGCAGGGTGCCGCCATCGGGCAGCTCGATGTGGGTGATCACGTCGGGGAGATCGGTGACCAGATCGATCTGACCACTGGTGCCCGCCAGTAGGTCAGCCAAGCGCGTGGCCAGCTGCCGGGTGGGGATGTTGTCGCTGCGCACCTCGGCGGTGGCCAGGGGCTCACCGGAGACCAGCTTGGCCAGGGAGGCGTAGGGATAGGGGATGACCAGGTGGGGGACGTGGACGTCCTCGAAGGCCACAGGGGCGCGGCCGAGCACGTCGAAGTGCCCCGTGAAGCGCAGATCCAGCAGCCAGACCCCACCCCGCAGCACCGGCCGCGCGGAGACATGGCGCAGGCGCACCTGCGCGGCCCGCTCGGACCCCACCCGCAGGCTCTCCCGGATCTCGTGCAGGGTCTCGCGACCCGTGGTGCCGGGGGGAAGGTAGCGGTCCAAGCGGGGGCGGACCCGCCGCCCCAGTGACTTGCCCAGCTCGCGCAGACCGTCCGCCCGCTCGCCGGCCCGGGCCATCTTGCCCAGCCGACCTAGCAGATCGTTGACCTCGTGATCCTGGAACACCCGGTTCATGCGCGCCAACACCGGCAGGATGTTGTGCAGCACCACCGGCGGATCGAAGGACAGCGCCGCCGAGGTGACCCTGGCCTCGCCGTCGTCGGCGCGCTCGGCGGACAGCCAGCCGCGGCCCACGCAGCCTTCGGGGACATCGACGGGAAACTCCTGATCGGCGATGAGGGGCACCCCGACCTGGCCGGAAACCAGATCCAGCCGGAAGCGGCAGTGCAGTCGCCGCACGAGGTTGGGATTCACCTCGTGCCGTTCGAGATCGAAGCTCATGGGTGTGGCTAAGGGATTGAAGCCCTGGCCTCCCAGCCCTTGACTGGTGAGGCGCACCGAGAGGCTGGGGCGCTGGCTCTCCGTGGTTTCGGTCGGGCTCTGGTCACTCATGGCCACTCCTCCCTCACTTCACGGCTCGATACTGCAGAGACACGCCGTAACCCGGAAGGGATCGTGCCAGAGCGGGCCCGGTGGAGTATTGGGGGCCACACGTTCCCAGGAGGCGGCATGCTGGTCCTCGAGCGCCTGGACAAAGGCACCCACGATCTCGACAGTGCGGCATGGTACGGCGTGAGCGGCGAGCCCAGCTGCGCCGCCGAACGCTACGTCCTGACCACCCCATGGACCCGGGACATCTGCAACAAGCCCGAGCTGTTGGGATTCGAATACACCGAGGCCCTGTATCAGGCCATGGCCGCGGGCCTCGCCTCGGCCCCCTTCGCGCCACTGCTGGCCAACCATCCCCAGGACTCCATCTGCGTGGTCCACCTGCTGCGTGGCGGCCTGAACTTCGGCCTGCGCCGCGCCCTGAACCTCGCCTTTGGCCACCACCGCCACGGCTCCGCCTTCATGAGCAGCCAGCGCTACGTGGACGATGGCAAATGGGGCGTGGCCGACGACTCCTACCGCAAGCTCGAGATCCCCAAGGACGCGGTGCTCGTTATCGGTGACGTCGTGGCCACCGGGGTCACCCTGGAAAACGGCCTCGAGGTGGTACGCCGCCACATGGTCGACATCGGTGCGACAGCCCGGGCCATGGTCTTCTTCACCTTCGGCGGCCCCCGAGCCGAGCAGGTACTCGGGCAGCTCCACGAGCGCTTCGTCGAGACCTTCCCCGGCTACGAGCGCACCTGCGTGGTCTACCTCGAGGGTCGCTTCGCCTTGGCCGACGAGCACACGCCCCTGCGGGTCAAGGAGCTGGGAACCGACCTGCTCCGGCTCGACGCACTCATGGCGCCTGAGTTCGAGCTCTCCCAGTATGAAGCCGTCTCCCACAGCCTCGAGCGCTGCAGCATCTACGACGCCGGCTCCCGGGCCTTCGCGGTCCAGACCTATGCTCGAGACGTTCTCGGATACTGGCACCAGCTCCACGCCCTGGCCGACCAGGGCCTCTCCCTCAGGGATGTGCTGGTCGAGCGCTGGCCCGAGCTTGCGCCCGCCGACCGAAACCTGGTCCTCTCCCGCGCCGGCGAGCGCTGGCAGGGCGTGGACCCCTCCCTGCTGCAGCAGCTGCTGGTGGCCCGTCAGGCCCTGTGGGTCGAGCTCGCGGGCCCCCTCGCCAGCCGCCCTTCGGCACTGAAAGCCGTCTGCGAGCAACGCATCCGCATCGTGAGCGAAGCCGCAGGAATCACTGACAGAGGACCGGAATGAGCCCCATCGAGCCCCACCACATCCGCATCGGACGCGAGCAGGTCGCCGGCAACGGATCCATCGGCCGTGTGTTCTTCGTGCCCGGCTCGTCCGCCCGAACCGAAGCCTTGGCCGAGCACCTGCTGGACCTCGAGGTCTTCCCGTCACCACGTCGCCTGGACGTCTTCATCGGCCGCTACGAGCGCGACGGGGTCAGCATCGACGTCGGCGCCTGCCCCACCGGCATGGGCTGCCCCAGCCTGGGCATCATCGTCACCGAGTTGCTCGAGCTCGGCGTGCGTCGGCTGATGCGCGTGGGCTCGGCGGGCTCGCTCCAGCCCACCGTCGGCAGCGGTGATCTGGTGGTGGCCACCGGCGCGGTGCGCGACGAAGCCGCCTCCGACGCCTACGCCAGCAAGGACATCCCGGCCCTGGCCCACCCCGACTGGGTCCGCTGCCTCGAGCAGGCCGCAGCCCGCCACGGCATGGCGGATCAGACCTACAGTGGCCTGGTGCACACCAAGGACTCCCTCTACGGGCGGGAGTTCGGCCTGGGGCCCCGCGCCGACGCCAACCGCGCCTACATGAAGGAACTCCAGACCATGGGCGTGCTGGCCACCGAGATGGAGAGCTCCCACCTGTTCATCCTGGCGGCGGCCCACGGCGCCGAGCCCAGGTCCCTGGGTCAGGGCCAGCGAGGCGCAGGCCTGGTCAAGGCGGGCTCCCTTCTGGCCGTGGTAGGAGACGAAGGCGTGTTCGACGCCGAACACAAGAGCCGGAGCGTCGAGGAACAGGCCATCATGGTGGCCCTGGATGCAGCGCTCGATCTGGTGGCCCTGGAGCGCTGATCCAAGGCAGACAAAGAGGCCTCTGGCTGAGCGAGGACCCCGCCGTCGGGATAGCTACACCTCAGACCCGCCCGCATCCAGTTGGGCGCCAGGGGAATCACGATGTCCAGCGTTCCTCCGACTGAGAGCCCCGAACAGGTCGGACTGCAGCGCGGCCAGGTCCAGACCTTCGTGCTGGCCCTCGACAAAGCCCTGCGGGCCCAGCGGCTGTACGGCGGTCGAGACTCGGCCTTCGTCACCAAGCTCCTGGATACCCTCGAGCGCGAGCTGTCCGAGCTGCTGGCTCAGGGCGCGGTGAAGCTGGGCGTCTGCTCCCTGGGCTTCACCTGGGGCGACCGCACACTGTTCACCACCGACGTCGATGACATCCAACTCCCCTGGGCCTTCCGGCTGTTCTGCGACGGCATCCGGGAGCTCACCTTCGAGCAACAGCTCCACTGGGACGAGCTGCTGGACTTCCTGGACATCCTGTCCACCAACGCCCGCGCCACCGAGGAAGACCTCGTCACCATGTTGTGGGAGCGGGACTTCGATGGCATCCGCTACTACGCGGCGGACACCTTCGCGGCGGGCCTCGAGGTCGACGAAAACGGCGAACTGGTCCTGTCCAGCCGCAAGAAGTTGGAGTCCGACAGCGGCGCCGGGGTCGAAGAGGTCGCCCTGAGCCCCGACGACATCCGCATGCTGGGCGGCGAACATCACCTGACCTGGCTGCGGGCCACCCACGCTCCCACCCGTTCGGGGGGCGCCCACGCCTGGCAAGCCGCGCGGCTCAAGAGCTCTCTTCAGGATGTCGCCGATCTGCCGCGCTTCATGGACATGGCCCTCGAAGTCGTCACCCGCAGCCGCATGGCCGACGGCGCTGGCCTGGCCTTGGTCACCGATCAGCTCGGCGCTCACATCGCCCGCCGGGATCTCGATGGCTTCATCGCCTACTTCCACGCGCTGGGCGCCACCGCCGAAAAGGGCGGAGACCGGGCCGAGAGCATCGTGACCCGCGTGCTCGACCCCAAGCGCCACGCCGCCCTGGTCCCCATGTTCTTGGACGCCGGTGACGAGCTCCAGCAGGTGCCGGCCCAGCTGCTGGCCAGCCGTGCCTTCGAGCCCGCCAAGGCCCTGCTCGAGGCGCTGCCCAGCTGCCCCTTCCAGCAGGCCCTCGAGGACGCCCTGCTGGACGCCCGGGTAGACCTGACCCCCCTCTACGCCGAGCGCCTGGGCTCGGGCGACCACAAGCTGGTCAGCACCAGTATCCAGGCCCTGGGACGCATCGGCTCCACCCAGGCAGTGCGAGCCCTCGCCTCGGTGCTCTCCCGCCCCTCGGCCCGGCAGCGTCAGGAAGCCCTCCAGGCCATGAAGGGCCACTACCAGGCCAACATCAAAGGCCCCCTCATCCGCGCCCTGGACGACGGCCTGCCCACCATCCGCACCCTCGCCCTGGCGGTGCTCGACGAAGCCGACGACCCCTCGGTGGTGCGCAGCTTGATCGGCCACATGGAACGCTCGGAGTTCGAGAAGCGTAGCCTCGATGAGTGCGCCGTATGGTACCGCGGCCTCACGGGCACGCGGGAAGAACGAGCCATGCTGCACCTCGAGAAGCTCCTGGGTCGCCGCAACCTACTGCGAAACCGCAAGGTGTTGGCCCACCAGCTCCTGGCTGTGCGCACCCTGGGCCAAACCGGTGGCAGCAGAGCCCGGGGCATCCTCGAGCGCGCCTACGGATCGGCCCACCTACCCAGACAGGTCAAGCACGCCATCCGCAGCGCGGTGGCCACCGGCAGGGGGGCATAGCGCCATGAGCACACAATCCGACGAGCGCAAGCTGTTCCAAGATCTGGGCCACGACCTCATCCTGTTGCTGTACGGGCTCACCCGCTCGGTGAAGTTGTACGAAGCCAACAACGCCACCATCACCCAGCAGATCGAGCTACTGCTGGAGCGGCTGAACCGCTACTTCGCTGTCAGCTCCGAGGGGCTCCGCCTGCAGCTGATGGCCGAGGAGTTCTTCGTCAACGGCAAGCTGCTACGGGCCGACCCGCGCCATTGGGAGCGTGCCGTGGCGTTGGCGGAGTTCTTCCAACAGTTCGAGATCGGTGAGCTGTACTTCGACCAAGGGGTCACCCACGCCCACTGCAAGGCCTTCGTGCGCGACCTGTCCGCCAGCGCCCGCAGCCAGCGCAACGAACTGAACCCCGACGGCTACGGCGCCCTGCTCATCGACGAAGCCCGTGGCCAGTCCACCGCATCCTACGACCTCGAGCCCGACCGCTTCGCCATCATGCTCTGCGGCAGCCTGTTGGATGTCTTCGAGTGGTTCTACGAACACCGGCACAAACCCGGACTCTCCCTGCTCCCCCTGCGGCGCACCCTGCAGCTGGTCATCGACGCCGCCATGAAGGACCCAGCCATCTTCCAGGTCATCGCCTCGGTGCGCGACCCCGAGCGCCCCCTGTGCTGGAGCCGGGCGCGCCTGGCCGCCACCATCGACGCCATCTGCTTCGGCCACTACCTCACCCTGCACCGCAGGGAGGTGATGTGCCTCGCCGTGGCCACGGTACTCACCGGTGTATCCGACAGCGACGACCCCATCGATGCTGTCACTCCGCTGTTCCTCTACCGGGGCATCAAGGACGCTGCGATGCCCATGGCGTTGGCGGTGCACGACGCCCGCGCGGCGGTCGGCGGCGGCCGTCTGGGCATGGCCGGCCAGGTGCTGGCGGTATGCGAGGCCTACCACCGCTTGAGTTCGGCGTCCGACGACGGCCCGGGGCTGTCCCCCGCCGAAGCCCTCGAGCACATGACCAGCGGCGACGTACCCGGTCTCGAGCGCGGCACCGTGCAGACCTTCGCCGACTACAAGGGGCCCTTCCCCCTCGGCTCCGCCGTGATGCTCTCGAACGGATCCCCCGCCATCGTGGTGGCCCAAGGCGAAGGTGTGGCCGGCAAGCACCGTCCCACCGTCATGTTCTTCGACGGCGAAGGCCTGTACGGCGACCCCACGGATCTGGCAAGCAGCGACGAACTCTGGATCGAGCGCCGCGCCAGTGCCAGTGAGCTGCCGATCAACCTCGCGCGGACCTGATCCCGGGCGGCGTTCAGCGCCACGCCAGCCAGACGCCCTCGGGCTCGGGGCGAAGATCCAACAGCACCACGCCCTGGGCATCGGCGATGGAGAGGTTCCCAGAGACCCGTGAGACCGTGAGCCCCCCGGCGGTGCGAGGAGGCCACGCCGCTCGGGACACGGGCGCCAACACCAGATGGCAGCGACGGGCCACGAACCAGGCCTGCGCCGCGCTCACACCGGGAAGCCACAGCTCCGCCACTGGGCTTCCTTCCCCCCCGGAGACCACCCGTCGCATCCCGCCGGTGTATCCCTGGATCCGCTGGGGGAAGGGCTGCCCCGTGGCGGGGTCCTCGTTCCACTCGGTCAGCACCGCACCAGCGGGCGACCAGCGGGCGGTCCAGGCATCCAGGCCCCCACAGTCCGCTGGCGGTGCCGGAAGCGGCAACAGCCAGGCGTCGAACATCCAGCCCCTGGCACCTTCCCAGTGCACCTCGACCCAGCGACCCTCGAGCCCCCCTATGGTGGTGGGGAGACCCGGCTCGTCGGAGCGGAGCACCGCGACCTGTTCGCCGAAGTCCACCGTGGCCACGACGGAGGCGTCCACCGCGGGACGCTCCCGCAGGATCTGGGCCGGCCAGGCCACCACGGCGCGACTGTCGAGGGTGACCAGCTCGGCGGTGAGACCGGCGGCCGGACCCGACATCAGGGCCACCAGAGCGACGCTGCGCCAGCTCACTGAGCAGAGTCCTGGGGGGAGACCTGGTACAGGGCGATGTAGTCCCAGCGCCGTACCGGCTCCAACGCCCCCGCCTCGATCAGGGCCATGAAGCGGCCCCGCAGCCGCTCGGTGCGGCCGGGTTCGAGATCCGCGTTCTTCCCGATGAGGAAGAAGCGGTGATGAATGAGCATGTGGGAGAATCCTTCGGCCTGCAGGGCCGCCAGCAGCGCCTCGGGTTCCGCGTGTTCATCCAGCAGCTCCTCGAAACGCCAGGCCTCGAAGATGCAGTCCACCCGGAAGTCTCGCTCCAGGTAGTAGGTCTTGTTCCGCATCCAGATCAACCAGATGCGACCGTCGGGGGGCACCAGGGAGTGGACCTCGGGGAAGATGCCGTAGGAGTCCGGGAGCAGGGTCCGCAGCACGGCCTCACGGTCCAGCTCACCGCGCAGCCACGCGCTGGTGTGCTGGCGCTGCCAGACCTGCCGCTCCAGGTCCACCACCCACGCGAAGCTCAGCAACAGGACCACGGCCAGCGTGACGCCCCGCAACCTGCGGCTGAGCCCCGAAAGACCCACGACGGTCAGGGCGGCGAACACCGGCAGGACCGGAAGCCAGAAGCGCATCTGCTGGGTGGACAGGGCCCAGAACAGCGTGAAGCCGAGGGCCACACCGAGGCCCAGCAGCAGAGGGCGCACACGCTCCCGTTGATCCCGGAGCTTCCAGGCCAGCAGCCCTGCGGCGGCGAGACCGAGCAGCAGAACGGGGCCGTTCGAGCCCTCGAAGGTGTCGAACAGCTCCCGGGTGTTGAAGAAGCGCCAGGGCAGCAGCAGCTGATCGAGAGGGGTGCGACCCGCCCCGTAGTTGGCAAGGATCTCCCCCCAGGCCCAGGCGCGCCAAGCGCTCCAGCCCTCGCCACCCAACAAGCCCCAGGCCGACGGAAACACCGGGTTCCCACGCTGGACCCAGCTGCGCACATAGAACGGTGCGCCCACCAGGGCCGCGCTCCCGCCGAAGCGAACCAGGCGCCGGAACAATGCACGATCGTCCTTGCGCCCCCAGCCATCGAGCAGCAAGCCGAGCCCCAGCAGGCCCACCACCACCAGGCCGGTGAACTTGCAGCACATGGCCAGACCGCCGAACACCCCCGCCGGGACCAACCAGCCACCCTCACCCGCCACTGCGCGGACCACCCCCTGAGCCGCAAGCGCCACCAGCAGCAGCATCCACGCCTCCACATAGGCCGAGGGTGCGTAGTGCATCAGGGTGGGGTGCAGCAGCAGCAGAAACCCAGCGCCCCACGCAACCTTGGGCGAAGCACCCAGGCTCCGGGCCAGGCCCGTGGTGCCCAGCGCCGCGAAGCCAGCGGTCCAGACCGACAGCAAGCGAGGGTTGAACGGTGGGTAATGGGTCGGCTCCGCCCCCAGAGCGTACAGCAGACTCAGCACGCTCTCCCAGCCCAGCGGGATGAAGGTGAAGATGTTGTCGTCGGGTACGAAGTAGCCCCCGGCCACCGCGAACTGACGCGGAAGCGCCAGGTGGTAGGTCATGTCATCCTGGTACCAAGGGGGCACCGTTCCCATCAGGAGCATGGGAAGCAGCACCAACAGACCGGGCACCAACAGCCAGGCGCCACGGGACGGCAGGCGTGGCCGACGCAGGCCGAGGACCGCCAACGCCAGACCTGCAAGCAGCCATCCCGCCGCCGTGGTGGCGCTGAGGGTCTGGGTGAACAGCAGCGCCATGCCGCCCAGCTGGAGCCAGGCGATGCCCAAGGCCGCCGAGGCCGCGATGCGGGTGCAGCCGTCGAGCTCGACACCCTTCCACCGCTCCCAGGCCCGCACCGCCGGTGCGCCCACCAGGGGCACCAGCAGGAAGAGACAGGACAGGAGCAGGTCGTTCAGCCAGGGCATGAGCGGTGGAAGCTACCTGGGAAAGAAGCGCTCGCCACGGTCGGCCATGGCGCGGAGCATGGGTGCCGGGGCATAGCGGACACCGTGGCTCGAAGCCAAGGCATCCAGGCGCTCCACGAGGCCCGTGAGCCCCTGACGATCCATCCAGGCCAGGGGGCCGCCGCTGGGGGGGGAGAAGCCCAAGCCAAGCACGGCGCCGATCTCGGCATCGCGGTGGCGCTTCAGGATTCCCTCGTCCAGCGCGCGGGCCACCTCGGCGGCCTGCACCGCCAGCAGCCGGAATGCCAGGTACTCGACGCCGGTCTCGGCGGGGGCATGAGGAGACAAGCCACCCAAGCCCGACCACAGGCCTCGTCGTCGGCCATCGACATAGTCGTAGAAGCCCGCGCCGCCGGACCGCCCGGTGCGGCCGAGCTCGTCCACCATGCGCGCCACCAGGTGGGCGCCGGGGATGTCGAGCTGATCGCCCAGGTAGGGCTTGGAGCCCGCCACCACATGCTTGCCGAGCACCAGGGTGATCTCGTCGAACACCTGCAACGGCGGCACGGCCATGCCCGCTACCCGCGCAGCCCACTCGATGAGGGCGGGATCGTGGCCTTCGGCCACCAACTGCGCGCCTTCGAGGATGTACGCGCTGAACACCCGCGTGGTGTAGAAGCCGAAGCCGTCGCCCACCACAATGGGGGTCTTGCGGATGCGCTGGCCGAAAGTAAGGCAGCGGCCCACCGTGTCAGGGGCGGTGTCCCGTCCTTCGATGAGCTCGAGCAGAGGCATCGCCTCGACCGGCGAGAAGAAGTGCAGCCCGATGAAGCGCTCGGGGTGTGCCGAGGCCCGAGCGAGATCCGTGATGGGCAGGGCGGAGGTGTTGGACGCGAACACTCCCCCGGGAGCCATGAGGGGCTCGACCTCGCGAATGACCCGGTGCTTGAGCCCGATGTCCTCGAACACCGCCTCGATGACCAGATCCGCGCCAGCCAGCGCATCGATCTCGACGGCGGGGGTGATGCGCGCCAGGATGGCGTCTGCGTGTTCCTGGCCCTTCTTGCGCGCCAGCTTGCCCGCCTGCTTTGCGACGTGGGCCATGCCCCTGTCCAGGGCGGGCTGGGCGATGTCCCTGAGCACCACGGCGTAGCCGGCGCGAGCGCAGATCCAAGCCAACCCAGCGCCCATCATGCCCGCCCCCAACACCGCCACCTTCGCGAAGTCGGGAGCGTCGCTCGTCGGCAGCCCCACACGACGATCCGCGGCGTTCTTGTGGAAGAAGAAGGTGCGGATCATGTCCTTGGCGCCATCGCTGACGGCCAGCTTCACGAAGATCCTGGCCTCGAGCTCCAGGGCTCGGTCGAAGGCCAGCCGCGCACCCTCCTGCGCCGCGGTGAACGCCGCTTCTGCCGCGGGGTAGGCGCCAGCGGTCTTCTTGTACAGCATGGCGGAGCCCGCCATGAACAGGTTGCGCGCGTCGGGCGAGTCGGGGGCCGGGGCGGGCCACTCGAAGCCCTCGCGATCCCACGGCGCACGATGGCCGGGGTGGGCCAGAATCCAGGTCCTCGCCGCAGCCATCACCGCCTCCGGGGTGGGCTGGAGATCGTCCACGAGGCCCTTGGCGGCAGCCGCAGGGGCCGGAAGCACGCGTCCCTGGGTGATGAGCTCGAGGGCGCTCTGGAAGCCGATGAGCCGGGGCAAGCGCTGGGTGCCGCCCGCACCGGGGAGAACCCCGAGGCTGACCTCGGGCAGGCCGAGCTTGACCCGCCCCTGATCCAGGGCGATGCGATGGTGACAAGCCAGGGCCAGCTCGAAGCCGCCCCCCAGGGCCGAGCCGGTGAGGGCCGCCACCACGGGCACACCGAGGGTCTCGAGCGCCCGATAGCTGCGGGTGAGGGCCAGCACGCCCTCGAGCAGGTGTGCTGGATCCCGCGCGGCGTAGAGGAACTCGAGATCCGCCCCGACGCACCAATCACGGTAGGCCGTGGCCACCACGACCCCGGTCAAGCCCTCGAGTTCGGCCAATTCAGCCACCCGCTCGATCAACGCCGCCCCAAAGGCGTGGTCGATCTTGTTCACACCGGCCGCCCCCTGCAGCCACAGGGTGACGATGCCGGTGTCTTCGCACTGTTCGAAGCGGAGGTAGGGATCCTGCACAGTCATGTCACACCCGCTCGATGATGGTGGCGATGCCCATGCCGCCGCCGATGCAGAGGGTCACCAGGCCGGTGGCCAGGTCGCGGTCCTCGAGGGCGTCCAACACCGTCCCCAGCAGGACGGCGCCGGTGGCGCCCAGGGGATGCCCCAGGGCGATGGCGCCGCCGTGGACATTGACCCGATCGTGGGACACGCCGAGCTGGGCCATGGTGTACAGGGGCACCACGGCGAAGGCTTCGTTGATCTCCCACAGATCGATGTCACCGGCGACCATGCCCGCCCGCGCCAGGGCACGCCGGGACGCCTCCACGGGGCCGGTGAGCATTATCAGGGGCTCACTCCCCACCAGACCGATGCTCCGGATGCGGGCCCGCGGCCGCAGCCCCGCGGCCTCACCGGCCTCGAGGGAGCCCAGCAACACCGCCGCGGCGCCATCGACGATGCCCGATGAGTTGCCTGCGGTGTGCACGTGCTGGATGCGCTCGACTGCGGGATAACGACGACGGGTCAGGGCATCGAGACCAAAGCGCGTGCCCATCACGTCGAAGGCGGGCTTCAGCTTGCCCAGGGTCTCCACCGTGGTGCCAGGACGCAGGTATTCGTCGGCCTCGAGCAGGGGTAGGCCCGCGGGGTCGAGGACTGGCACGAGGCTGCGGGAGAAGGCATCGGCCTGCTGAGCCGCCGCGGCGCGCCGCTGACTCTCCGCCGCGAAGCTGTCCACGTCATGCCGGGAGAAGCCGTTCATGGTGGCGATGAGATCGGCGCTGATACCCTGGGGCACCGCACCGACGCTCCATTGGGTGGCGGTGTCCCACCAGGCGCCGCCGTCGGCTCCCATGGCCACGCGGGACATGCTCTCGACGCCACCGGCCACCATCCAGTTCATGTAGCCGGAGGCCACCATGGCGGCGCCGTGATTGACGGCCTCGAGCCCGGAGCCGCAGAAGCGGTTGTGGGTGACCCCCGGGACCTCCTCCGGGTAGCCTGCCGCCAGCAACCCGAACCGGGCCACACAGGCTCCCTGCTCACCGGTCTGGGTGACACAGCCCGCCGCCACATCCTCGATCAGGGCAGGGTCGAGCCCTGTGCGCTGGGGGATGGCCGCCAGCGGAGCCGCCAACAGCTCCACCGGGCGGACGGTGTAGAGCGACCCGTCCTTGCGGCCGCGACCTCGCGGTGTGCGCACAGCATCGTAGATGTAGGCATCAGGCATGGATCACCGCTCACGCCGAAGGGGATCAGCGCGGTTGAGGCTGGGGCGGCACGCGGGGTGCTACTTGATCTCGAAGGGGTACACCACGCGCATCTCAGCGGGGGTCTTGTCGAGGGAGCCAGGATCGGTCTCGAGCAGGATGCCCTGAGTGGCGAAGGCGTAGATGCCCGGCTCGAGGGCGGCGTCGGGCTCGATGACGTAGACGTCCTCGGCGTACAGCCCACGCAGGGTGAACGGCGCCTCGACATCCGCGACCCAGAACTTGGGCTCGACCTTGCGCTCGCCGGTGATGTCCTTGACCTCGGTCTCCTCGATGAACTTCAAGGAGAAGAGCTTGAGGTCGAGCTGAGTGATCTCGGAGCTACGCAGCGTGGATCCGAAGAGGAACGCGTCGGCCTTGGCCCCCTTGATCTCGAGGCTGGGGATGTCCCTCACGCCGTGCATCTCGCTGAGGTCGGAGCCGAGCGCCGTGACCTTGGAGACACCGAGATGGATCAGCTCTTGGTTGCCCTTGGCGTAGAAGCCGGGGTTCTCCGGCTTGTTCCACAACGCGAGGCTGACCACCGGCATCTCCGCATCCTCGGTGTTGGGCACCGTGGCGGTGGTGAAGTCCTTGACGTAGTCTTCCGCACCGGCCACCAAGCGAACGGCGCCGGTGGCGGTGGCCTCGACCTGGAAGGCGCCCGCGGCGTCGGTGGTCACCCGGCTATCCCAACCTTCGACCAGCACCACCGCATCGGGGATAGGCGTGCCGAAGACGTCCGTGATGGTACCCGTGAGGAAGCGGGGATCGGGCTTGCACGCCGTGAGAGCGAGGAGACCGAGCAGGAGAGGCGAAGGGGACAGGCGCATGGTTCTTCCGGGCTGGTGGTCTTGGGAAAAGCATAGGAGCGCGCGAACGACGCTCGCTGCGGGCCGCACGCCCCAAGACTAGCGGATCCAAGCCCACGATGGAAGCCCCTTCCCCCGGGTCGTTGGCTGGCAGCGCCTTCAGCCCCGCTGAGTTGGCAAGCCCTGGACAGCCCAACAGGGCGACCCTGCGGAGCCCAGGCTAAACTGACTGCCGCCATCTCGACCAGGATCGCGCCATGCTCACGGGCCTCTGCATCGCCGCGCTACTCACCGCTCACGTCTCGATCGCCGACGATCTCCCGCCGCCACCCATCGTCAACGGCAACACCACCACCGACTACGAGCCGGTGTGTTCCATGATGGCGGCCGACGACACCCACTGGTGGGGCTCCTTCTGCTCGTGCACGCTGATCAACCGCTACTGGGCGGTCACCGCAGCCCACTGCGTCGAAGCCGCCAACGACGACTACCGGGGCCTGGACATCTACGTGGTCTTCGGCGGCGACCTCTACCACGGCTCCTGGATCGACTACAACCTGGTTTCCCAGGCCATCGAGCACCCCAGCTACAACAGCAACACCCTGGCCAACGACATCGGGCTGCTCGAGCTGGCGGGCAACGGCGTCACCGGCGTGGACATCATGCCGGTCAACGAAGACAACGTGACCAACAGCTGGATCGGCGACGAACTCACCTACGTGGGCTTCGGCATCACCGGCGACCACAGTGACGACGGCGGCATCAAGCGCACCGCCGACATCCCGGTGTACGGCTACGACTCCACCTTCATCTACGGCCGCGACACCCGCGACGATCAGAACGTCTGCTCCGGGGACTCCGGCGGCGCGGCCCTCGAGTACGTGGGCAGCGGCAAGTACGAGCTGGCCGCGGTCAACTCCTTCGTGTGGACCGAGTGGGGAGGCGACCCCTGCGAGGATGGCGCGACCGGCGGCACCCGGGTGGACCGCTACCTCAGCTGGATCAACGGCTACACCCCCACCATCACCGCTGAAGAGAGCGACACCGACACCGACTCGGACTCCGACTCCGACTCGGACAGCGACGCCGACGCCGACGCCGACGCCGACGCCGATGCCGACGCCGACGCCGACTCGGACAGCGACGCCGACGGCGACGCCGACACCCCCTGGGACACTGGCATCGACAAGCCCAAGCGCCCCAGCGACATGAACAACGGCGCGATCGACGGCTGGTTCGCCACCTGTTCGTCGGTACCCGCCCGCAGCATGGGCGGCGCAGCCTTGCTCATGGCCCTGTTCGGGCTGGCCATTCGCCGCAGGCGCTGAGTCGAAAGCGCTCAGCGCGGTCCTAGCTCACGGGTGAAGGCCGCGGCCCAGACTGGCTCCATGCCCTCGAGGATCGCCGCCGGGGCTTCAGCGCCTTCGCCGCGCATGGTGGCGTCGAGCTTGCGGGCCTGCCAGGCCAGAAAGCCATGGCCGCACTCTCCAGCCATGCGCTCGGTCTCCGACAACAAGGCCCGGGCGGCGTCGCCCTCCGCGCGGATCCAATACGCCCGCGCCAGCTGCATGCGGGAGATGAGACCCAAGGGTGAGGTGCTGGGCCTTACCAAGGCCTCGGCACGCTTCGTGGCCGTGTTGCAGGTGCGTCCATCGGACAACCGCGCCGCAGCGCGGGCGAGCAACGAATAGGCCAGGCCTCGGAAGCCCAGGGGATCGGGAACGGCCGGCTCCACCAAGACCCTGAGAAGCCGATCCGCCGCCGCAGCCGCCGTGGTGGCGGTGGCGGGCTCGAGGTCCAGTGTGGCCCGGGCGCGGAGCACGTGGGCCTGCCAGCGCTCCCGGGCCAGGCCCGCGGCGTGGGACAGCGCGTTGACGTCCGCCAACACGCGGGAAGCCTCATCGGGCATCCCGACCTCGAGCAGCAAGCGACCCTGAACGTCCATGGCGAGACACTCGAGGGTCGGCTGCCCCAGGGCGCGGGCGACCCCGCCCAGCGCTGTGACCCGACGCAGCGCCGGTCCTGGCCGACCACCCATGGCCCGGCCCCAGGCAAGCTGCAGCTCCGCGAGGGTCTCGAGATCCAGCTGATTAGCCGTGTGGGCCCGCATAGCGGCTTCTTCGAGCCGCTGGTTTGCGCGCTCCGAGTCCCCGAGCTGCTGCAGGAGCACACCCAGGCCGAACTGGGCGGTGATGGCCGCCCGTCCACCGGGAGCCGCGAGGCTCACCGCCTGCTCGTAGGCACTGCGGGCCTGCTCCGGCCGGGCCGCGAGCCACTCCAGGCGGGCCCGGGCCAGGACCACGCCGGTGCGTCGGGAGGTGGACTCGGCGGTCTCGGGTGCAGCCTCGAGGTCTCCCAGCTCTCGCTCCGCGGCGTCGAGCTGACCCGCCACGAGCAGCTCGTGCACCTGGCGCAGACCCGGCAGGGCCAGAGCCCCCCGCGAGCGGGGGCCGACGGTGGCGTGGACCCGCTCCCTCAGCCCGTCGAGATCGGGGGCGCGGGCGAGCGCTTCTTCGGCGAAGGCGTCCGCGGCCACCACGTAGCGACGTCCGAAGCGCCCCACGGCCACAGACCCAGCCGTGCCTCGCGGCCCAGTGGACGCCGCGACCAACAGCCCCGCACCCAGCAAGGTGAGCAAGGGTTCGTCGGCGGGCACCTGAGTGATGGCCTCGATCTCCGCAGCGCTGAGGGGGGCGTCGGCCACAGCGACGGCCTGGAGCACCTCGAGACAGTCCAGGTCGAGGGGATCGAGCCACCGATCCACCGGACTCGCAGGCAGGGGCCCGTCCAGGGCCGAAGCTGAGGCGGCGAGGCTGTGCAGCAGAGGCAGCAGCAGCTCGGGGAGGCCTCCTGTGGCCCGATACAGCCGCTCGGCGAGGGCGGCCGGATCGACGATGCCCGACGCCACGGCCACCACCGAGCGGCGCACATCGGCACGGCGCAGGGGCTGGAGGCGAACGTGCACATCGGGATCCGACACCGGCAACTCGGTGACCACCAACAGCGCATCGCCGTTGGCGAGGCGCTCCCTGGCCGCCGCGAGCCCGCCGGGCTCCCGTGGCTCGAGGAAGGGTAGCCCCCGGCGCAGGGCGCCTTCCTGCAGGGTGCTGGCGGCCCACGACTTGCCGGTACCCGGCCGCCCGCTGACGCGAACGAGACAACCGAGGCCCCCGTCCACCCGCTCCAGCGCCTTGGCGATGCGCCGCAGGGCTTTCTTGCGGCCCGCCAGCGGCACGCCCGCGGGGGTGGGGGTGGCCGAGAGGGCCGCCGCGACCTCGGCAGCGGAGGCGTAGCGCTCGGCGGGTTCCTTAGCCATCAGCCGCAGCACCACCTGCTCGAGATCCGCAGGGATGGTGGGATCGTGGTGTGAGGGAGGCACCGGAGCCTCGGTGAGGTGGGCGAGCACCAGCTCGGCCTGCTTGCCCTGCTGGAAGGGGACCCGGCTGGTGAGCATGTAGTACAGCGTGCAGCCCAGCCCATACAGGTCGGTGCGTGGGTCCACTCGTTCGCCCCGAAGCTGCTCTGGCGAGGCGTAGTTGAGGGTGCCCACCACCACACCCATGGCGGTCTCACCTTCGTCGTCCAGATCCTTGACCACGCCGAAGTCGGTGAGAATGGGCAGGTCGTCGTCCAACACCAGGACGTTGGAGGGCTTCACATCACGGTGGATGAGATCGTGGCTGTGCAGATGCTCCAGCGCTTCGCACAACCTGGAGGCCAAGCGCCGCACCCTGCGACCCCGCTCGAGGGGAGGAAGCCTCCGTGAGCGGTGGGTCCAGAGGCGCAGGTCCTCGCCGGGTAGGTACTCCATGACCAGGAAGGGGCGCCCGTCGTAGCTGCCCTGCCCGATCCAACGCACCACCCCGGGGTGATGGATGCGAGCCAGCGCGCGGATCTCGGTGGCGAAGCGCTGCTGCAGCGCCGGGGACGGCATGTGCATCCACTTGACCGCCACGACCTCGCCGGCTTCGTCCCGACAGCGGTAGACGGCCGCCATACCACCGCGACCCAGCAGCTCGTCCACCACGTAGGGCCCGATGCGCTCGGGGACATCCGTCAGACCCCCGCGGCTCTGGGGGGCCACGCGGGATGAGGGTCCGGGCACGAGGGAGCCCAGCCAGGTGACGTTGGTGGTGTTTCCGGCCATACCCAGCCTGATATCACGGGGTCCGCTAACCCTCGGGTGCGAGCAGCTCTCGCATTCCCGGGCGTGCACGGAACGGTCGCGCCAGCGAGGCCGGCAACGCCATGGTGAGTTCGCGGGCGAGACGCTGACTGGCCTCGAGGGCCCGCTGGGCCTCGGTGGGGTCGCTGGCTTGCGCCGACAGGACCTGCAGCCCCTGCAGCGCCCACAGCCTCAGGCCGCGGGCCTGGGCCAGCTCGGTGGCCTGGCGCGCCATGCGACAGGCTTGCTCGCGGTCGCCCAGGCGCACGAAGGAGCGTGCGGCCACGGCCAGCGCCTTGATCTGCTGTGGCAAGGGCACGCCTCCGCGGCGCTCGAGAGCCTGCGCGAGGATTTGCTCGGCTTGGAAGCGGTCTCCCGACTCGGAGAAGACATAGGCCAAGGTGGCCTGGATGAGGGGCAGGTAGCCTTCGGGGTCTCGCTGGGCGGCCAGTCCCCGGGCGATGGAGAGATGGCGCTCGGCCATGCTGACCTGGCCGCGCTCGAGCTGGTAGCGCCCGATGGCATAGCGGGTGGCGATGAGCTCGGACTTGATCTGCAGCGGCCCGACGATGTCCAGGGCTTCGTGCAGGCGCTGGCGGGCTTCTTCCATCAGACCCAGCTCGAGGGCCACGACCCCCGAGACCCGCGCCGCGGCGCCTTCGCCCACGCGGTAGAGCACCTCGCGGGCCAGCATCTGAGACCGGCGGCCGCTGTTGAGGGCCATGGCCAGATTGCCCTGCCAGGTGTGCAGCTCGCAGAGGTTGGCCAGGGCCAAGACCCGAGGGCGCTTGAGGCCGAGCTTCTTGAGGATGCCTTCGGCTTCGGTCAGGCCTTCGGTGGCTTCCGCCAGGTGGCCAAGGCTGGCCTGAACCGCGGTGTGTCCCAGCAACAGCTCGGCACGGGCGCCTTCGAGGGCAGGGCCCACCGCCAGCACCAAGCCTTCGGAGGTGAGAGAGCGCACCGCGTCGAGGTCGCCCCGATCCCAAGCCACGGCCGACATGCTGTGGAGCACCTCGGCCACCAGCCGGTGATCACCCATGCGCCGCCCGGCATCGAGGGCCTGGGAGAGCAAACGATCGCCCTGGGGTTCGTTGCCCAAGCGCGACTCGGCCCGGGACAGGCTCAAGCGCAGGCGAGCGCTCTCGCCCTCGAGGGACAGGCGATCGGCCAAGCGAGCGGCCTCTTCGAGCAAGTCGCGAGCCTGGGCCCACTCACCACGCCCGTAGACGACGTCGGCCCGGACGCGCAGGAGGTCCAGGCGAATGCGCCGGAAGGCATTGCGAGCCAGATCGGCCTTGGCGGTGTCTTCCACCGCGAGAGCCTGCTCCGATAGCTTCCAGGCTTCGACCTGCAGCGAGCGCTCCTGGAAGCGCTGCGCAGCGACCGCGAGGTGCAGGTAGGCCCTGCCGGCTTCGCCGCCGCGTCGGTAGTGCTCACCGATGAGCTCGGCCGCAGCGGCGGAGGCCCCCGAGCGATCTTCGTGGACAGCGGCCAGGCGGCGGTGCAGCGTGACCCTACGATCCGGTGGCAGGTCCCGGTAGATGATGTCGCCGAACTTGCCATGGGTGAAGTCGATGCTGACCAGGGGGCCCTGGCGATGCTCCACCAGGATGCGAGCATCCATCAGCTTGTCGAGCTGGTCGAGGACGAGGTCCTCGTCGTCGGCGATGACATCCAGCAGCACGTCGAGATCCAGCTCGCGACCGTTGACCGCCAGGATCTCGAGCAAGCCGCGCTGTTCTTGTGGGACAGCGTCGAGGCGGGCGCCCAACACCGAGCGGATACCGGCCGGGATCTCCAGGTGGCCCGCGCGCACTTCTTCGGTGTCGATGGCCAGCGCGAGCCCGGTGGGGCTGGTGGCGATGATGCCGCGCTGCATGAGGGTCTGCAGGAACTGGCTGACGAACAGCGGGTTGCCTTCGGTCTCGCGATGCAGGCGATCGGCCAAGGCCTGGCTCCCGGGGGCATCGCCGAGTAGCTTCTGGATGAGATCCTGCAGATCGCCCCGACCCAGGGAGCTGGGCTCGAGCACCCGGGGTGTGAGCCCCAGGATCGCCGGGTCGTTCAAGCGAGCCGGCGAGTACTCGGGCAGATCCGTGCGGGCGGAACCCAGCACGAGCAGCGGGCGGCCCTTGGCCACCACCGTGCGGAGGATGTAGGCCAGCAGGTCGAACACAGCGCTGGGGGCCAGGTGCAGGTCGTCGACCGCCACCACCCGCGGACCGTTCTCGAGGGCCAGCTCGAGGGCCAAGCGCAGGCCGTCGAACACACGGTAGCGGAGGTCGCCTTGCACCGGACCCTGATCGCGGCCGAAGGCCTGGACCGCGGCCTCGAGATCGGCGGGGAACTCGGGTCCCAGATCCCGCTTCAGCTCTGCGGCCAAGCGCTCGAGGGCACCGAAGGGGCCGGAGGACTCGCGGGCGCGGGTGATGTGCACCGGGAAGCCCAGCCGCTGCGCCTGGTGGACGCAGATCTCGAGCAGGCGGGTGCGGCCGCAGCCGACAGGGCCCAGGACCCACAGGGCGCTGCCCTGCCCACGCATCAACTCGGCGAGTAGTTCCTTGAGGCTGGCCAGCTCGAGGGTACGCCCCACCAGAGGTAGCTCCCACTGATCGTCGTCGCGAGGCTGGGGGGGCAGGGAGTGGTCTTCGTTGGCGTGCTCGACGGTGTAGAGGACTTCCTGAGCCGACTGGAAGCGGTCGCGTGGGGGCTTGCGCATCAAGCGCATGCAGATCTCGTCGAGATAGTCGGGCACACCTGGCACCAGGTCGCCTGGACGCGGCGGCACGTGGTCCTTGTGGAGCTCGAGGTAGCCCGCGATGTCCTTGGCCACGAAGGGCCGGCGCCCGGTGAGCATGACAAAGAGGATCACGCCAAGGCTGTAGAGATCCGAACGATGGTCGATGGGATCGCCGCAGATCTGCTCTGGCGAAGCGTAGGCCCAGGTGCCCACCAGAGTGTTCGAGACGTTGGGGTCGGCGCTCGGGTCGAGATCCTTGACGATGCCGAAGTCGGTGAGCTTGGCACGCCCCTGAGGATCCAACAGGACGTTCGAGGGCTTGAGGTCTCTGTGAACCAAACCGCGGCGATGAATGTGCGCGAGCGCGCGGCACAGGTCCACCAGGATGCGCACACAGCGCTTCCAGCGCAGCTGCGCTGGCATTCCCTTGAAAGAACGGACCAACTGATGGAGATCGGTGCCCTCGACGTACTCCATGGCGATGTACGGGTGGCCATAAATGTCACCGTAGCTCTCGACGCGGATCACGTTGGGATGGTTGATGCGAACCAAAGCGTGGAACTCACGCTTGAAGCGCTTCTGCCCCGTGTTCAGTCGGCTGGCCCGCAGCACCTTGAGGGCGACAGGCTGACGGCTGGGATCCCTAGCGAGCAGAACCCAGGCCATGCCTCCGCGACCCACGAGACGCTCGTACACATAGGGGCCAATGCGGGCCCCAGGACCGACCTGAAGACCGCCAATGGTGAGGACATCACCCTGACTCTCGTTCTCATGACGCGACATGCGGCCGTAATTATAGCTGGAGGCGGCCGCGAAATATCCCGTCGAGCCCGGAGATCAAACGGTTTTTCGCCGGAAGTGTCGGGTCAGCTGCCCAGGGCGCGTGCCAGGAAGCGTACGGAGAGCAAGCGACCCGCGATCCCGCGGCGTTCCACGCCTCGGACAGCCTTGGCGGCTGCCTCGGCGATGTCGTGCGCTACCACGACGTAGCTGATCTCTTCCTCGGAGCCCTGAACCGTGACCACATAGCCCTCACGCCCGCGGTACACGACGGGGGCAACCACCGCCTCGATGACGGGTTCGGGCGCAGGCACAGGCGCAGGCGCAGGCGCAGCGGCCTGGGGACCGACGTGCAGGGTCAGGATGGCCTCTTCGTTGGGCAGGGGCTGACCTTCGCCACGCCAGCGCGCAGGGATGTCATGGCGCAAGCGGAACGCACGCACATTCTGTGCGGCGGTGCCGGCCATCTTGGCCACCTTGCTGTCGGAAAGAACACCCACCAGTTCGCGGTACGGGGTGAGCTTGCCCCGGCGGGTCCGGCCTGCCTTCTTGGGCGCAACGGAATCCTCGAGGGCCGGGGTGGGCGTCGCCACCGGAGCGGAACCGCCGTCGCGCCAGCCCGCGGGGATGCCCCGGCGCTTGCGGAAAGCGCGCACGTTCTCGGCCGACACGCCGGCCAACACGGCCACTTCGCGATCGGGCACCACACCGACCTTGTCCATGAACGGATCCAGCTTGGACCTGCGGGGTCGGGAGACACGGCGGGGCTTGGCGCTGGGCTTTACAGCAGCGACCGCCGGCTGCTCCTGACCTTCGCCACGCCACGCTGCAGGGATGCCCCGGCGCTTGCGGAAGGCGCGCACGTTCTCGGCCGACACACCGGCGAGCTCGGCAACCTCGCGATCGGGCACGGCGCCGACCTTTTCCCGGTAGGGATCGAGCTTGGACCTGCGGGGCCGGGCCCGCTTGGTGGAAACGACCGGGGCCGGAGCATCGGGGGCCGCTGCGAGGGCCTTGCCTCGTGGGGCGGCAGCGATACCGTGCCGCTTGCGGTAGGCCCGTACATTGCTGACGGTCACACCGGCCAACTCGGCCACTGTGGCGTCGGGCAGGACGCCGAGCTTGTCGACATGGGGATCCAGCTTGCTGGGACGCTTGCGACGTGCAGCCATAGTTGCTCCGGCACCATTGGGTGCTCTGTTGTACTCGCCGAGAATCATAATAGTAACAGCGTCAACCCAACAGAGCCCGAATTTCTTCTCGTCGCAGGAGATCCGTGTGGTCAGCTGGAGGCAATGTATCACGGATCGTATCTAAGACGAAAAGCGCTTCGTTCCTGCGCTTTCCCGTCGGACTCAGATGATGGCGCAACAGTGCAAACTCGAGGCACAAGCCCCGATACGTGGGCTGTTGCACCAACACCCATGATCGTTCACACAGCTGCTCCGCCAGCGTGTTCTCGCCGAGGGCGGCGTAGCCGCGGGCCACCTCGAGATCCAACAAGGACGCAGCCCCGCCTCCACCACCGCGGCGCTCGAGGGCCCAAGCCAGGAAGTCGCGAGCAAAGGATGGCGCGCGGTCCGCGAGGGCCCGGGCCCGGGTGGCTGCCATCATGGGCGCCGGGCTGGCCGCAGCGATGAGCGCGTCGTGGGGAGGCTCGGGCAAGAACTCGAGCACGGTCGCGGCGTGGTCCTGGGCGATGAGCACCCGCGCCGCTCCCAGCAAGGGTTGCCAGGCTTCCACCCACCAGCGCCGATAACGAGGATCACCGCTGGCGGCCGGGGTGGGCTGATCCGGAGAGGGCGCCAGCTCGGCTCCCGCGAGGCTCCCCGCTTCCCGGGCCAGTCGCAGGGCTTCGGGGCCACGGCCGAGGGACTGCAACGCTTCGGCGCGTAGCGCGCTGGCCACCGCGAGCAGCCGGACATCCCCCAGGCTGCGAGCGAGCTGTTCCGCCTCCCCCGCCCGATCCTTGGCCTCACGGTAGCGTCCCGCGAGCCACACCAGCCACGCCTGCAGGCACAGCACTTCCATCAGGGCGTGACGGTCTCCGCGCACCCGGAGCGTGTCCTCCACCCGCATCAGGGTGTCGGCGGCGGAATCGTCCAGGCCCAAGGCGGCCTCGGCCTGTCCCTGGCCCATCAGGGCGCGCACCTCGATGCCCGGCTCGCCCTGCTGCTGAGCCACGAACACCATCTCGCGGCACAGGTCCAGCGACGCCTGTTCCTGGCCGGTGGCCAGTCGCACGCGAGCCAGCCCGGGGGTGGCCAGCAGCCAGCTACCGTCGTCGCCCGTAGCGCGCGCCACGGCGTCCTCGAGCTTCTCCTGCGCTTCCTCGGGCTGGCCCGCGCGCTCGAGGCAGGAGCCCAACCCCACCAGCGCCGCCACGTGGCCCTGGCGATCGTCGGCCAGCGCGGCCGCGGTCAGCGCCTGCTGGTAGGCAGCCCGGGCAGCCTCCCACTCCTCTCGGCCGGCCGAGAGCTCGCCCTCGAGGCGGTACAGCCGAGCCAACAGGCGAGGACGGTCGTCGGTGTCCAGCTCTGCCTCAGCGTCATCGCGGGCATCGCAGGCCTGGTGGAAGAGGGTCTTGGCGCGCCGGGTGTCACCGGCTTCCCAGGCTTCCCAGGCACCGTCGATGAGCATGGGCAGCGCTTCGGCAGGCCGCCCTCCCCGGAGCCTGTGCATGGCGATGATCACGGCCACGTGCCGGCGACGACGGTACATCCGTGCATAGGAGTCGGCCACCGCCAGGTGGAGCGCGGCCCGGCGGTCGGGATTGATGCGATCGTAGATGACCACCCGCGCGCGAGGGCTGCTCAGCTCGACGCTGTCATCGAGCTGGCCTTCTTCGCGGTTCACCCAGCCCCCGCGCTCGAGCTGAAAGACCAGCTCGCGCAACCGCTTGGCGGACTGCTCCGAGGCGCGCGCCAGCTGGCGGGTCACCACGGCCTCGCCCACCACAGCCAGCAGCTCGAGCAGGTCTCGGGACGCCTCGGGCTGGCGACCGAAGCGCAGCTGTGTGTCCCGTACGAAGGACTCGGGCAGGGGCAGTTCCTCGGTGCGGAGCTCGGGCACCGGTCGGACGGGATGCAGGCGCCCGCCGGGGCGGGACTCGAGCCAGCCCGCCCGCACCAGCGCATCGATCTGGTCGGCCACGTCGCCGGGCAGACCATCCAGCTCGGCGTGCAGCCGGCGGCCGAGCACGGCAGCAGCCCCCGCGGGGAGGCCGCGATCCTTGAGCAACTCCACCACGGCTTCCCGGGTCAGGGGCGGGAGATCGATGCGCTCGGGGGCCAGCCCAGTGGACAGCCCGGAGAGAAGCTCGTGCCCTTCCACCATGCTGGCTTGGCAGGTGGAGACGATCAACAGCGGATCCGCACGGGCCAGGAAGCCTTCCCGCAGCAGGCGGGTGAGCAACCGCACCTCGGAGGGCTCGAGGCGGTCGGCGTCGTCCACCAGCATCACCAGGGCCTGACCGCTCACGGCCTGGGTGATGTGATCGGCCACGGCGTCGCCCTCGAGCTCAGCCGGACAGTCCGTGCGGGCCTCGAGGGTGGCGGTCACCGAACCCACAGCGCAGCGGACGGCGGGTACGCCTCCGGCTCCGAGGCGGTCGTCCAGCGCCGTCAGCACCGAGCTGCGCCCGCTCCCCGGGGGCCCCACCAGCAGCACCAAGCCGCCTGTCGCGGTGTCCTGGACCCGGCAGCGATCCACCAGCTTCTCGAGCAGCTCGTCACGCCCCTGCAGCAGTGGACCCTCGGCTCGGTCGGGACGGTCCAGCGTCTCGAGCACCGCCCGCGCCGAGGCCGGACGACGGCCCGGTTCCTTCTGGAGCAGCTGCATGCAGATGCGCTCGAGCCGCCGCGGCACGTTGGGATCCCGCTCGGAGGGCAGCACCGGCCGAGCCGTGAGGTGCCGTGTGAGGTAGCCGGCGATGGTGGAGGCCTGCACCGGCGGCTGCAGCGTGAGCAGCGTGTAGAGCACCGCGCCCAGGCTGTAGAGATCCTGGCGAGAGCCCATGGCCTCGCCGGTGATCACCTCGGGCGCCATGAAGACCACGGTGCCCACCAGGCGTCCCGCCACGGTGAGCTGGGTCTCGAAGGCGTTGGGGTCCTTGACCCCGCCGAAGTCGGTCAGCTTGACGACCCCGCCGGAGGACAGCAGCACATTGGAGGGCTTGAGATCCCGGTGCACGATGTCCTGCTCGTGCAGATAGGCCAGGGCGCTGCATAGGGAGCGCAGGATGTGCTCCACCCGCTCCCAGCGATCAGCGGGCGGATCCGCGCGCCAGCGATCGATGAGCTGGGCGAGGTCACCACCGTCCACCAGCTCCATGGCCAGCCACGGTAGGCCTTCGCTCTCACCGCCCTCGAAGAGCTGGACGATGTTGGGATGGTCCACCCGGCGCAGGGTCTCCACCTCGCGCGCGAAGCGGTCGACCTCTTTGCTGTCGAGCTTGCTGGGGTGGAGCACCTTCAGCGCCACCCGCTCCCCACCCGGACCCACGGCGCGGAACACCGTGGCGATACCCCCAGCGCCCAGCTCACCGAGCACCCTATAGGGACCGAGTAGGTCTCCCTTCGCTGGAAGCTCGAAGTCACTCACGGCGAGGCTCCTCCGGGCCGCGGCCGGGCGGCACGCGGACACCAAGACAGCCTATATGGACCAGGCCGAAAGCTCTACTGGAAGCCGTGCCGAGCCAGAAAGGAGCTGGCGTCGGTGGTGGACAGGTTGGCGGCCAAGGAGCGCGCCAAGGCGCGCGCCACCCGAGCATGACGGTCGGCATCGGCGGGGTCCTGAACCACGTCGGCGAGCAACTTGCGGGCCTTGAAAGTGTAGAACCGATAGCCGGCAGCATCGGCTCGCTGCAGGGCTTGGTCCACCCGCGCCAAGGCCTCGGCCGTTTTCCCTACCCGGGCGAGGGCGCGACCGATGGACAGATCGGAGCGCACCATATGAAGGGACCAACGGCGCACCTCGAGTGCGTCGGAGCGAGCGACGGCGGCGAGGGTGCCGGGTTCGTCCCCGAGCTCGGCGCGCACCCGGGCCCGCCAGGCGTGCAGAATGGGAGCGATGCCCTCGAGATCGTAGCGGAACAGCAGCGGCTCGGCCTTGTCGAGCCAGGACTCAGCGCCGACCCAGTCCTTGCGGTACACCGCGATGCGCGCCATGGACGCGTAGCAACCCAGCTGTTCCTCGACGTTGCCCTGCTCGCTGACCCGGGCGAGGGCATCCTCCACGTGGGAGCTGGCCTCGTCCAGACGTCCGAGGTCCACCAGGATCATCGCCCGGTAGCGCAGCCCCAGGGCCACCCCTTCCTCGTGGCGGATCTCGCGGGACTGGGCCACCGCCTTGTCGGCCAGCTCGAGGCCCCGCCGCAGGTTGCCGGTGAGGTGGTACAGCTCGATGAGGTTGATGCGCGTGATGATCAGGGCATCCACGGCACCCAGGGCTTCGTACTCTCGACAGGCCTGCTCGAGATAACGTCGCGCCTCGGCGCTCTGCCCCCGGCAGATGGCCATCAGCCCCAGCCCGCCGTAGCCCGCAGCCACAGAGCGGCGGTCCTGGATGGTCTCGCCCAGGGCCAGCACCTGGATCCATGCGCGCTTGGCCCCGTCGAGATCGTCACAGGCCCAGCGGATGCCACCGCGACGGTTGATGGAGGCGATCTCGAGGGACGCGTCGCCGACCTTCTTGGACAGATCGAGGGAGCAGGTGAAGTGTTCGTCAGCCCGATCCAGATCCGTGTGGCGCCGGTGCATGCAGCCGAGCTCGTAGTTGGTCTGGGCCAGCAGGCGTTCGTCGTCCAGTTCGTCGGCGATGCGATGGGCGGTGTGCACCTCGCTGTCGGCCTCGTCCCAGCGCCCCAGGTGGGCGAAGGCCCGGCTGCGGGCCAGCAGCAGTCGCGCCAGGGCCCGGTCCGCCTCGTCCAGCAGCATGTACTCACGGGCCACCGACTCCATGCGCAGCGCCCGATCGAAGGCAGTGAGCGCTTCGGCCATCAGGGAGCGGGACATGAGGTGTTCGCCTGCGCGTACCAGGTAGGGATAGGCCTTGGCGGGCAGATCGCCCTGCTCGAAGTGCCAGGCGATGACCTCGAGCACCGGCCCCAGGCGGCCGCGCCACAAGCGCTCGAGCACCTTGCCGATGGCCCGGTGCAGGCGCTTGCGCTCTACGGTGTCGAGGCTGTCCAGCAGCACGTCCCGCAGGCCGGACTGTGAGATGTCCAGGCGCTCGTCGTCGCCGACGCGGCGCAGCCGCACCACACCGGCCTCTACCAACTCTTCCACCACCTCGTAGAGATCGTCTTCGTCCATGTCGGTGACACGGCGGACCAGATCGAGCCCCACCTCCTGGCGCGCGATGGCCACCACGATGCCCACACGCCGAGCTTCGTCGGACAAGGGCTCGAGGCGTTCTCGCAGGGCGTGGCGCAGGGACAGGGGCAGGGGCAGGCCCGAGCGGGTGATCTCCCCGATGTCACGCCGTAGGCGGGCGAAGCCGTGCTCGTCGACCTCGATGACGCTCTCGTCCACGAAGCCGCGGATCATCTCCACGATGAAGTGAGGGTTGCCCTCGCCCTCGCGGTGTACCCGCCGGGCCAGCGCCGTGGCGCTGCGGTCGCCGGGCACGATGGAGAGCAGCAGGTCCTCGACCGCGGCCACGTGGAGGGGCCCGAGGGGGATCCCCTGGACCTCGACCCCAGTGGTCTCACCCGAGACCAGGCTGGCAAAGGGATCGGGACCATCAGCGACAGGCCATCGCGACAGCACGAAGAGCACCGGGTCACTGCCGAGGCCCAGCATGTTGCGCACCAGGTACTCGGTGAGGGCCAGAGAGCTGGAGTCGGCGCGCTGCAGGTTCTCGAGCACCACCACCGCCGGCCCCTGGGCCCGCAGCAGCTCGAGGAAGGCCGCGAAGGCAGCGTAGCGCTCAACCGGCGCAGATGAGCTGCCTTCTTCCTCGGCGTTGAACACCCGCGCCAGGATCTCGGCAGGCTGTTCGTCGCTCTCCGCCACCAGGCCATCGTAGAGCTGTGCGTAGCCGGAGAATGCCCGACCGCCGCCCTTGTGGCACACGCCGGTGAAGACCGGCAGGCCCCGCTCGCGAGCGTGATCGGAGATGTCGTCCACCAAGCGGGTCTTGCCGGAGCCCGCGGGGCCTTCGAGCAGCAACACGCCACCGTTGCCCATCTGCAACGCCGAGACTGCTTCCCGAAGACGGGCCAGCTCGCCAGCACGGCCCACGGTGCGCAGGGGCCAGCGGCCACCCTTGATGTCGGCGCTGATGGGGGCGCCCTGCTTGATGTAGTGCAGCAGGTGGTTGGCCGACGCGAAGCGGTCATCGGGGGCCTTGGCCAGCAGGCGCAGGCAGGCTTCGTCCAGGTGATCGGGCAGCGAGGGCACGATCTCCTTGGGCTGCCGCGGCGCACGGTGCATGTGCTTCTCGAGGTAGCCGGCCAGCGTGCGGGCGTGGAAGGGCCTGCGACCAGTGAGCATGACGTACAGCACGGCGCCGAGGCTGTAGAGATCGGCGCGTTCGTCCACCTGCACGCCAGTGAACTGCTCGGGGGCGATGTAGGCCACCGTGCCCACCAGCTCACCCACGCAGGTGAGATCGGTGCCCGGTTCCTTGACCACCCCGAAGTCCATCAGCTTGACGTCGCCGGTGTGGAGCACGAACACATTGCTGGGGCTGATGTCGCGGTGCACCAGCCCACGGGCGTGGATGTGGGCGAGGGCCGCGCTGACCTGTAGCAGCACGTCTTCGGCTCGGCGGAAGCGCTCGCTCAGGGAGAGATCCTGCCACAGCTCCATCTCGCGCTTGAGGTCGTGCCCCGCCAACAGCTCCATCACGTAATAGGGGCGCTGACCCGCCACACCCGCCTCGAAAACCCGGATCACGTTGGGGTGATCGAGCTGGTACAAGGCACGGAACTCCCGCCCGAAGCGCTCACGCGCTTCCTCGCCGTCCACGTGGGCCAGCAGGAGCTTCAGCGCATAGCTGCGACCGGAATCGACGTGGCGTACGGCGTACACCACGGCCATGCCTCCGCGACCCAGCAGGCCGGTGATCTGGAACCGGCCGACGCGGTCGCCGACACCGGGATCAGAGGATGGGAAACGTGTGCTCGCCATGAGTGGGGAGAGTAGCACCGTTCGGCGCATTTTCGGCGTCGGTGGAAATGCGCGTATGCGCATGGGAGGATCGGCGAACCCGACGGCGTGCCGCTGGACACAAGCCGGGGCCTGGTTCTCGCGTTAATAACAGTCGGTTCCGAGATCAACAGGCAACCCGAACGCCCTTCATAGGGGGTCACCATGCGCGCCGAGGCCTACGCCCTCACCGACCCCGGACCCGTCCGGGAACAAAACGAAGATTCCTTCGCCGTTCGCGAGGATGAAGGCCTGTTCTTGCTTGCCGATGGCATGGGTGGACACGCGGCGGGCGAGATCGCGGCCCAGCTGTCCGTCGAGACGGTACGCGACATCATCTTGGGCGAACTCGACCCGGACGAGACCCGCCTCGACCGCGTGGTGGAAGACTACCCGGACATGCTGCGAGAGCGCATGCGCTACGCCATGAACCAAGCCAGCCTGCGCATTCGCCAGGAAGCCCTGGCCAACCCCGCCTACGCGGGCATGGGCACCACCCTGTGCCTGCTGCTCATCGAAGACGGCATGGCCCACCTCGCCCATGTGGGCGACTCGCGCATCTACATGTACCGGGGCGGGCGCCTGCAGCGGCTCACCCGCGACCACACCGTGGTGCAGATGGAGCTCGACGCCGGGCGCATCACCCCCGAACTGGCGCGGGTCGTCCCCCACAAGAACATCCTCACCCAGAGCGTGGGCTTCCACGGCCCGGTCGAGCCGGACACCTCCACCCGGCCCGTCGCCGAGGGCGACATCTTCATGCTCTGCTCCGACGGCCTGACCGACCCCCTGGACGACGACGAACTCACGGCCATCTTCCAGGCCCACGACGCCCCCGAGCTCCCCGACGCCCTGGTGCGCGCCGCCCTGGACGCCGGCGGCGACGACAACGTCACCGTCGTCGTCGTCTACCTGGCCGAAGTGTAAGCACCGCCGCCCGCTAGGGCGCCAGCGCCTCGAGGGCGGCCTCGTCCATGTCGATGGGATCGTCGCCGGGCTCCGCGTCGATGACGTCGGGGACGTCTTGGGCGGCCTCGGAGGCGAGCACACGGTGCAGCTCCATCATGCCGCGGGTAAACTCCGAGTCGGCGTACCAGGTGGACTCGCCACCCTCGGGGTCCACCTGCTCGAAGACACGCAGGGTGTGGGCCGGGCCGTCTTCGGGCAGGAAGCTGACCTCGAAGGAAGGCTCGAGGCCTTCGGGGGCATCGGCGGGCTGCACGTAGGACAGCCCCTTGAGCCGCAGAGCCTTGTCCAGCCAGTTTGCGTACAGCTCCACGGGAGCCTCGATATCGGCGGCGCTGGCCCAGTAGGCGGCGTCCTTGTCCTGGCGGTTCTGGTGGATCATCTCCACCCTGCCGACGCTGGCCTGCAGCACCACCCGGGCGATGTCGATCTGCTCCAGGTCGGACAAACGGCGGTCGGGCAGGCGGCTCTTGGCGTACTTCAGAGGACGGAACACGTCGGCGTCCACCAGGTAGAACTTGCCCGTCTCCGTGTCGCGCACGTAGAAGTCGCGGGTGCCATAGGCCTCACCGCCCACGTCGAGCTTGCGGACCTTGCCCTTGCGGGTGATCTCGATCCAGGACTCGGGGGTCTCGAGCCCGAGGTCGGCCAGCTTGTCAGGGCTCACCTCACCCAGGGCGCGCACGGCCTCGAGGGGCGCGAGCTGCTCGAGCAGCTTGGTGACCGCATCGCCACCCTTGAAGGTGGAGGCGACCAGCTCGATGTCGAACTCTTCCTCGAGCTCAACTTCGGGCTCGACAGCGGCCGGGACGTCGTCGCCAGCCTCGGGCTCGACGGGCAAGGCTTCGGGCTCGACAGGCGCGGCTTCGGGATCGACGAGCTCGTCACCCTCGGTGGGGAGGTCGTCCTGCACCACGGCCTTGGGCTTGCGCTTGCGCTCTTCGAGCTCCACCCAGGCGTAGCGCCCCAGGGCGTCGTCCTTCAAGGTGATAACCACGTCGAGCTTGTCGTTGTGGAACGCGATGCGCTCGATGTCTTCCACCTCGGCACGCAGGATCACCACGGCGTCGGCCTGGGACTCTGCGTCGGCGGAGAAGGCGCCGGTCCAGCGAAGCCAGGCGCCGGCGAGCAGGGCCACGAGGAGCCCCGCGTAGATCCAGAAGCTGCGACTCATGCGACCCCCTTGCGGGACTTACGGCGAATGCGCACACGAACGAAGCCGAAGATGCCCAGTCCGAAGGGCACCAGGAAGGTGGTGCCGTAGAACAGCAGCCCCTGGCCTTCCTTACTGTGCACGATCTTGATGTCCTCTTCGTCGTTGACGGTGCCCGACAGGGCCTCGTCGTGGAGCAACCAGTTGGTGGCGTCGATGACGAACTGGGCGTTGGCCTTGTTGGGGAGCACCAGGTCGGTGGCGAAGCCCGCGTCACCCATGAGCACCGCGCGGTACTCGGTGTCGCCGGCGGCAGGACCGCTGGCCACCATGGCCAGGCTACGCACCTCGCGGGTCTCCACGCCGTCGTCGAACTCGAAGTCGCCGTTGAGATCGGCCCAGGTCTGGGCCTGGGTGCGGACGGTGGCGGTGACCTTGCCCATGTGGCCTTCGGTCTCTTCGAACCAGCCTGTGCCGGGGAAGATCATCCAGGCCGCGCGGCGGTTCTTGGACAGCGTGGTGACGCTCTCGTGGGACGAGTAGCGGTTGGTGCCCAGGTTCTGGCGGTCCACGATGCCACCATAGATGGGCAGGTAGGACTTGGCGTCGTCGATGGCCAGCAGATCGGAGAAGTACTGCACGCCCAGAGCGCTGAGCAGCGGCTCGAGGCCGGGGTCCTTGCCTTCGTCCAGGCCGGGCTCGAGGGCCACCAGCAGGCTACCGCCGGCTTCGCGGTAGGCCATCAGGGACGCAACTTCGGCGGGCAGGAAGGCGTCGGTGGGGCCCAGCACGAAGACGATGGAGGCATCGTCGGGCACCGCGGAGGCCAGACCTTCGCCGATGCCCAGGGTCTCGACCTTGTAGTTCATGGCCTCGAGCAGCTTCTTGAGCAGCGAAATCTTGGTGTCGGGACCGTCGGAGCCGCGCCAATCCAGCTCGCCGTGACCCGCGGTGAAGTAGGCCTTGCGCTCGCCCTTGGCCATGGCCAGCAGGATCTTCTGGACCTCGCTGTCGAGCTTCTTGAGGGTGCGGCGGGCCTTGTCGATGTCGTTGCCGATCTTCAGGGTCTCGCTGTGTTCACCCTGCACGAAAGCGATGTGCCCGTTGTCGCGCACCTTCAGTTCCTTGGCGCGCACCGGTTCGAGGGCGTGGTCCACCAGGGAGACCGACAGGTTGGGGCCGGCCAGCGCCTCGAAGTAGGGTTCCACTTCGCGGCCCACGTCGCTGGAGGTGGGGAAGAACAGCACCACCTCGAGGGGCTCTTCGAGGTTCTCGATGATGGCGGCGGTGGCGGTGCCGGGCTCGGTGGTCTTGAAGTAGGCCAGATCCCAGCGGTGGTTCATGTCCTGCGCCAGCCAGTTGAGCGGGAACAGCAGGGCGATGGCCAACACCGCGGTGAGGCCACTGTCCACCGCATTGCGCACCCGGGCGGGGTGGGGCGCTGCGGGGGACGCCGCGATGGCACGGTCGATGAGCACGGTGGGCAGCAGGCCCGCAGCCACCAGGATGGGCCACAAGGCACCGAAGGCCACCTGCCAGCGGCCGGCGAGCTGGTCTTCGAAGCCCAGCTTGTCCACCATCAGATCGGTGCCCAGCAGGTACAGCACCAGGCCGAGCACGGCCACGAGGCTGAAGAGCACGGCGCTGCGCTGAGCGCGCCGCAGGTAGTCGCTCACGGCGGACTGGTGCTCGCGGGCCCTGAAGACCAGGGCGGCCAGCAGCACGGCCAGGCCGATGGCGTCGAGAACCCAGCGGGACATGCCGCTGTCGCCGAAGGTACGCTCGCCCAGGAACAGGGCCAGGAAGCCACCGAGGGTGAGGAAGGTCGCGGCCATCATCACCACCTCCTGCCGCGCAGACTACGCACGGCGAGCAGCAGGAAGGCGAAGCACAACGACAGGTAGAACACGATGCTCTGGGTGTTCACCCGACCCTGCATGAAGGGCTGGAAGTGCTTGTCGAACAACGACATGTAGGACGTGAGCTGGTCCAGCGGGGGGTCGCTGACCTTGCCCAGGGCCCAGGCCAACACGAGCACCGCGGTGACCACGCCGGCGATGGCGCCACCCACGAACTGGATGCGGGTCAGCGAGCTGCCCCAAGTGCCGATGGCCACGACCGAAGCGCCCAACAGAGCGAGCCCCAGGTAGCCGGAGAAGATGTGGCCCAGGCTGACCTTGCCGTTGACGAAGATGAGCGCGGGCATGTAGGTGGACAGGGCCAGCAGCACCAGGATGATGGAGAGCCCCGCCAGGAACTTGCCCAGCACCACCTGAACGGTGTGCACCGGGGCGGTGTCCAGCAGCACCATGGTGCCCGAAGAACGTTCTTCGGCGAACAGCCGCATGGTGAGGATGATGGCGGCGATCATGGTGAAGCCCGAGGAGAGGTAGAAGAACTCCTCGAGCACGTCGGCCGAGTACTTGGCCTTCGACTCCATGGCCAGCGCATTGAACAGCAGGCCGTGGATGAGCAACAGGACCGCGATGACCACGTAGCCCCAGGCAGTGTTGAAGTACGCCTGGAAGTCGCGGCGTGCGATGAGCAAGGCTGCTTTCATGCCGGCCTCCTAACGAAGCTTCTGGGAAGGTTGGTTGGATGTGAGCTCGAGGAAGATGTCCTCGAGTTCGGACTCGGCGTCTTCGATCCGACGCACGCCCACGCTGGCCTGCACCAACACGGCCACGAAGGCCTCGCGGTGGTCGCCGGTGAGGTCCACTCGCGCGACGAGCAGTTCGCCCTCGGTGCGCAGAATGGAGGCATCCTTGACCAGGGCATGGCCGACGACGACGGACTCGAACTCGGCCGCGGTCATGCGCAGCTGCACCCGCAGGGAGCTGGCATGCTGGGCCATGTGGGAGAGCTGCTGTTCGCTGCCCTCTGCCACCAGGCGGCCCTGCTTGAGGATGAGCAGCCGGTCGCAGGTCTGGGAGACCTCGGACAGGATGTGGCTGGACACCAGCACGGTGCAGGTGTCGCGCAGGTTGGCGATGACCTTGCGCATGCCCACGATCTGCACGGGGTCCAGACCACCGATGGGTTCGTCGAGGATGACCCAGCGGGGCTTGTGCAGGATGGCCTGGGCGATACCCACGCGCTTGCGGTAGCCGTAGGACAGCGTTTCGATGACCACGTCGAGGGCTTCGTCGCAGTGGGTGCGCTCGGCCACCTCGGAGATGGCGCTGTCGAGGCTGGCGCCGCCCATGCCCCGCAGCTCACCGAGGAAGCGCAGGTAGTCCCGCACGCGCATCTCGGTGTACAGGGGCGCGACCTCCGGCAGGAAGCCGACGTTGCGACGGGTGTCCAGGGAGCCTCCGAAGAGGTCTTCTCCCTCGATGCGCACCGAGCCCGAGGTGGGGTGGAGCAGGCCGGCGAGGATCTTGAGCGTGGTGGTCTTACCGGCACCGTTCAGACCGAGAAAACCAACGATTTCGTTGGCCCCGATGTTGAAGCTCAGGTCTTCGATTGCTTTGGTCTCACCGTAGTAGCGGGTGAGTCCGCTGACTTCGATCATAGAGCACTCCCTCCAGACCTCTGGTTGGTGGCGGACACGAATATTCACCACCCCCACAGGGGTCAAGACACGACGCCGCGGTATAGCCGACTACCGCTCTGTGGGCCCGTCGGCGACGTGCAGTACGCCAGCTCTGAGGGCCCCGGAGACCTCGCGTACGTGGCGGCTGGGGTCGGCGGGGTTGTAGCGCACGAAGTAGCTGGACCACTCCCCCGGGCGGAAAGGCGACAGGCCCGTGCGGCTGCACTCCACCAGCACCGCCGGGATGCCGTGAGCACCGTAGAGGTGGTCGAGCTCGGAGCCTTGGGCCCTGAAGAAGAATCCCCAGCGGGACAGCTGCAGCACCCGGTAGGCGTAGGCCCCCTGCCCTGCCGCCATGGCGTACCCGAGCTCGCGCAGTGCGGGCCAGTCATCGGGACGGGCCCAGTGCCCCGACCAGGGCAGGTACAAGAACCCGCCGAAGCTGTGCAGGCTCACGGCGAGATCGTAGTGCCCCAAGCCCGCCAGGCGGTCGATGGCCTGGGACTCGGGCTGGGACAGCGGCGCGGGGGACGCGCTGTGGTAGCCCGGCAGGATGTGCCGCCAGATGCTGGTGGACTCGTGGTGCACGGCGAAGTCTCGGTTGAGGTCCACCCGGTGGCCGTTGCCACGGCGAAATGTGTTCTCACCCGCCAGCAGGTCTTCCTCGGCCTTGCGACGACCATCGACGTTGAGCACGGGGATGACCACCAGCTCCACCCCGGGCACCGGCTGCTGGATGAACTCCTGGGTGAAGCCCAGGACCACCTCGCTGGCGATCCACTCGAGGGCGTGGATCCCCCCGAATACCAGTACACGATGGGTGATGGGGTGACCGGGATCGGCGACGCGGTAGCCCCAGATGGGACGCTCGTCGATGGTGCGACCGGCCATGAAGGGGCGCACCATGTGGGGCCGGCGCTGAACCCAGACACCCAGCTCACCGTGGAGCTCCTCCACCAGGTGGTAGGCGTCCTGGGGGTGGGGCTCGGTGGGTGGTGGGTGCTTGTCGAGCCAGCGAGCGTAGGCGTCGTCCACATCGCGCAGATCGAGGGGGGCCAGTGGCTGGGAGGCGGCCGCTGACGAGAGGACGAGCAGGCAGGCGAGCAGCACGTGGAGGAGAACCATGGGAACGCACCGGACGGATAGCGGGGGATCCGTCTGCATGGTATCCTCCGCACAGTGAACACGAGTCACGTTCACGAACTCGAGAGGGGCGGTCATGTGCAGGATCACCAGCGTCGCTGTCGCGCTCATCACCCTGCTCGTCCCAGGCTGTTTCGTGATCGAAGACGACTGCCTGCACATCGCCTACGATGATGCCGAACGCTGCGAGGGCGAGTGCCGCGACACCAGCGACGCCTGCTTCGAGGGCTGTGGCGAGGATGTGGACGGGCTGGACTGCCGATCGGCCTGCATGGAGACTTGGACCGCCTGCGAGCAGGACTGCGACGTCGCGTACGACGAAGCGTCGGAGGCGTGCGAGGAAGAGGGCTGACCTACAGCCCGAAGAAGCTCTGCGAACGGTCTCTCAGCGCCCGCTGGACCTCGTGGAGTTCTCTGTCCTGCAGCACAGCGATCTCCCTGGCCGCAAAGCGCACGAAGGTGGGCTCGTTGAGGTAGCGGGCCTTGGACGACCGGAAGTGCTCGAGGCCGCCGCGTTCCCAGGGCACACCGTCGTGCACACCACGGAACACCAGGCCGGGCAGGTCGTGCTCCAAGGCGGTGTTCAGGTGCAGGTCCCGGGCCTGGTTCACAGCCTTCTCACGACGTTTTTTGGGCACAGCCTGCAGCTCGACCTCGTCGAGGGCGGCCTGACGCGCCCGCTTCCAGAGGCCCACGATGGGGGAGTGGTAGGGGCTGTCGGTCTCGATGACCAAGGCCCCCAGAGGCGTGGCCGCCACCACGTCCCGATAACGCTGCCGCACCACGATGCTCGAGGGGATGGACACGATGGAGCCGCGAGCCGCGGCAGCCTGCGCCTCTACCGGACCGGCGCCGAAGCAGTGGAACATCACCCGCTGGGGGGGCAGCGGACCGTCGGCCAGCAGCGCCACCGTGTCGGTGTGGGCCAGGCGCTCGTGGATGACCAGGGGGAGCTCCAGGCTGTGGGCCAGAGCGATCCATGCCTCGAAGATCTCGAGCTGGACCTGCCGGAAGGCCTGGAAGTCCGGAAGGTGCCACGCGGCCGCGGGCGGCGGGGGATCGCCGCTGGCGTCGGCCTCGAGCTGGCCCTCGCGCACCAGCGCCACCACGGGCCAGTAGTAGTCGAGCCCCACCTCACCCACCGCCACCACACGCGGGTGATCCGCCAGGGTCGTCATGGTGCGGGCGGCGATGGCCTGGCGCTCACGGGCGGTGGCCAGATCCAGGCTGCGGGTGGGGGGCATGAAGCCCAGGCTGACCCCGAGCTGCACGCCGTGCTCATCGAAGATGGCGCCCAGGGCGTCGATGTCGTGCTCGGGCACCCCGGCAGAGCAGTCCACCGAGACCACCATGGCCCGAACCTGCTGCTGACGGCAGCGCTCCAGCATGGCGCGCAGAGCCGCCGCGTCGTGGGCCAGCAGGCGGCGCTCGATGTGGCAGTGGCAGTCGATGAGGGGGAGCTGGGTCATGATTGAGTCCGGGATCGAGGCGTGCCTTGTATCCACAGAGGGCGGGCGAGGCTCGAGCCGGACAATCCCTGGCCGGCGGGCTCGCGGCGCGGCGGATAGAGCCTGGAGCATCATGACCGACGCCCCCCCCTCCGACGCCCCCTGCCTGCGCTTCGAGCGCGGCACCCTGCTGTGGGATGCCGGGCCCGAGTGGCCCGCGCCCCCCGACTTCATCTCCGACGGTCGCGTGGGACGCCCCCGTGCCCGGGCCTGCGAGTACCGCACCACCGTCGAGTGGCTGGTGGACCAGCAGATCCCCTACCACGACCACGCCCGGGCCTGGATACCCATGGCGGATCTCCGCCACCTGGCGCCGCGGGACCCCCGCCCCTACCAAACCGAAGCCCGCGACGCCTGGCTCGCCGGGGGCAAGCGGGGCGTTGTGGTGCTGCCCACGGGCACGGGCAAGTCGTACCTGGCCGAGATGTGCATCATGGCCACCCAGCGGCCCACCCTGGTCGTAGTGCCCACCATCGACCTGCTGGCCCAGTGGCACCGCCGCCTGTCCGCCTGCTTCGACACCCCCATCGGCGTCCTGGGGGGCGGCAGCCACGAGCTGGGCCCCATCACCGTCAGCACCTACGCGTCGGCCTACATCCACGTCGAGCGCTACGGCGACCGCTTCGGCCTGGTGATCTTCGACGAAGTCCACCACCTCCCGTCCGAGTCCCACCGGGCCATCGCCCTGGGCCTGATGGCCCCCTTCCGGCTGGGCCTGTCCGCCACCCCGGAACGCGCCGACGACGCCCACCTGGATCTCGACGCGCTTGTAGGCCCCCAGCTGTACCGCAAGCTCATCAGCGACATGAGCGGCGACTACCTGGCGCCCTACGAGACCATCCGCCTGCAGGTGCACCTGTCCCAGGCGGAACAAGAAGCCTACGACCTCACCCAGGCCACCTGGCGCGGCTTCGTGCGCCAGCAGCGCATCAACCTGGGGGGGCGCGACGGCTGGCAGCGCTTCCTGCAGGCCTCCGCCCGCTCGAAGGCGGGCCGCGCCGCCCACAAGGCCTGGCGCGACGGCCGGCGCATCGCCCACGGCACCGAGCGCAAGCTGGACCTGCTGGACGACCTACTGGTGGAAGAGCAAGCCAACCGCGCCCTGATCTTCACTGACGACAACGCCACCGCCTACCGCATCGCCCGCGAGTTCCTGATTCCCATCATCACCCACCAGACCCCAGCCAAAGAACGCACAGCCATCCTCGATGGCTTGAGCTCGGGTCACTACCGCGTGGTGGTCACCAGCCGCGTGCTCAACGAAGGCGTGGACCTTCCAGAAGTGGGCATGGCGGTGGTGGTCTCCGGCACCGGCTCGGTGCGCGAACACGTGCAGCGCCTTGGCCGCATCCTGCGCCCCAGCGCCGGCAAGCAAGCCATCCTCTACGAGATGGTCACCGCCCGCACCGCCGAAGAGCGCACCTCGGAACGTCGCCGTGAACACGAAGCCTACGGAGGTGGCGAGTGATCACCGGCCCCCTGCTGCGCGCGCGCTGTACCCGCGAAGAGGTCCGCCCGTCCCTGGTGGACCCCACCAGCGAGCGCTATCTCGAGCTCGCCCAGGCATTGTTGGACCAGGTCCGACTCGCGGTCGAGCGTGAGCTCACCCGGGGCGAAGTCGCCGCCGCCATCGAACAAAACATCGTGGGAAACCGGGTGGATCACAAGCTCCTGCGAGGGCTGGCCCGGGTGCTGTCCGACCGCTGCACCTTCGACACCCGCTCCCCCCTCCCCCCCACCGAGCTCCGCGCGCGGCTGTTCGCCGCCGGCCCCGTCCGGCGCCGGCCCGATCCCAGCGGCCAGACCACCGCCGCCGATGTCATGGCCGTGCTGGCCGACGAGCTGGGCTGCGAGCCCCTGGACATCGAGCGCGGCATGTTCGCCGACCTCAAAGAAAACCAGGTGGTCCTGAGCGTCGATGTGCCCTCGGCCCCATGGCTGCTGCACCGCTACAATCTGGCCCTGATCCAGGGCCTGCTGCTGCACGCCAAGCAGGTCACCATCACCATCGCAGCTCCCGAGCCCAAGCGCCTGCGCCAGCTGTTCCGGCACATCAAGTTTCAGCAGCTCATGTACCGCATCGAGCCCGCCGGGTCGGGGGTCACCATCACCCTGGACGGCCCCGCCAGCCTGTTCGGCCTCTCCACCCGCTACGGCATGTCCCTGGCCAACTTCTTCCCCGCCCTGCCCCTGCAGACCGGGGACTGGTCCATGGTGGCCCAGCTGAACTATCGCCGGCGCAACCGGCCCATGAACATCAGCCACGAACACGGCCTGGTGTCCCACCTGCCCGACACCGGCACCTGGCAGTCCCGCCAGGAACAATGGTTCGAAGAACAGTTCCTCAAGCTGGACTCCGACTGGCAGCTCGAGCCGGGCTCCGAAGTGCTCAACCTGGGCGGCGAAGCCGTGGTGGTCCCCGACTTCACCTTCCGTAATGGCTCCCGGGTGGCCCACCTCGAGGTGGTGGGCGTGTGGCGCAAGGCCTACCTGAAAAAACGCCTGGCCCTGTTGGCCAAGCATGGCCACCCCAACCTCATCCTGGCGGTCAACCGCAAGCTGCTGGGCGACAAGGGCGCCGCCCCCAAGAATCTGGGCGCTGCGGTGATCCCCTACAGCTCCGCCATCGCGGCGCGCAAGGTGCTCAAGCTGGTGGAACAGGTGGCTATCGAGGGGTGAGAGGCCTCATCGTGTCGGTACCCGTAGTCGCGCTAGATAGCGCGCCTATTCACCCCACAGCAGCTTCCACATGCCGTCGTCGTCCACGGACAGCAGGTCGTCGATGCCGTCGCCGGTGACGTCGCCGATGTCGAGGGGGCCGAACAGGGTGGCGCCGTGCAGGCTGGCCCCGGGGGGGAAACCGTCGGCCACGGCGCGGTGAATCCACACCCGCCCGCCGCTGGCGGCGAGGATCTCGGGCTGGCCGTCGCCGTCCAGGTCCTGGGCCGCGAGACGGCCGCTGCCCTCGAGGCTGTGGGTGGCCCCACCCCACTCGACGCTGATGCCGGCCGAGTCGGAGACCACCAGCTCTTCGGCCGCGTCGCCGTCCAGGTCCACCGCCTGCAGATCGCAGCCGGCGTCGGGGTTGGTGTACAGCTCGTCGATGCCGTCACCATCGCTGTCTGCGGCGGTCACGCAGCCGTAGGCGCCCAGGCTGGCGCTGCCCAGCTCGCTGAGGCCCGCACCGTAGTAGACCACCTCGCCTTCGGCGCTGACCACGGCCAGCTCTGCGCCATCGGCGAAGCTGCCGGCCACCAGGGTGGCGCCATCGACGGCCACGCGACCCAGCTCGTCGTAGGTGTCGCTGCCGGTGAGCTCGAGGGCGATGAGCTGGACGCCGTCGAAATCCACCAGGCCGTAGACCCGGCCGCCGGCGATGGCCACCGCCAGCGGGGTGGCGTCGTCTTCGAGCAGGATCTCTCCCCGGCGCTCGAGGCTGGGGGCGTCCCCGAGGGGATCGGGCTCGACCCACCAGGTGCGCAGCACGGGCACGGCGTAGGAGTAAACCCAGCCCGCCATGGTCTCGATCCCCGCCTTGCCGTCCAGATCGGCGTAGGCAGGCTCGGCCAGCAGCTGCAGGTCGTAGCTGGTCCAGCGCCCGTCACCGCTGGCCCAGGCGGTCTCGGAGTCCATGCCGGGGAACAGCTGCAAGCCTTCGCTGGCCAAGGCCAGGTCCGGGATGCGGTCCCCGTCCAGCAACCCGGCGGCGATGGGGCCCAGGGAGGGATCCTCGTCGGCGTCGGTGCCGGTGGCCAGATAGACGCCGCCCACCGTGTGGTAGGAGAAGTCGGCGCCGCCGTCGTCGGCGATGAAGTGGATGATGTGCAGATCGCCGCCCTCGAGGGCGATGATGTCGGGCACCAGGTCGCCGCTGATGTCGTCCAGGGCCCAGTGGGGGGCCAGGTAGCTCTTCTGGTACTGGGTGGTGCCGGCGTCCAGGGTGTAGAAGATCACGCTCTGCTGCACGCCGTCGTCGGCGTGGGACAACAGGATGGGCTCGTCCGAGCCGCCTCCGTTGAGATCGGCGGCGCCCATGAAGCGCGCCGGCGGAGCCAGGTGGGTCTCGAGGGTGGACGGATAGGTCTCGGCCCAGGTCTCCTCGGACCAGTAGTAGCGCATCAGGGTGGAGTCGGACTTGAGCAGGGCCACCTCGGCCACGGCGTCGCCATCGCTCTGGGACAGCTCGATATCCACCACTGCATAGTCGAGCTCGAAGCGTAGCTCTTCCAGCTCGTCGAAGGTCCAGGCGCCGTCGCCGCCCATGAACACCATCCACGCGCCCGCGCTGCTCTGCAAGGCGAAGCCCACGTCGTTGTGGGTGTCACCGTCGACGTCGTCCACCGAAGCGCCCAGCAGCTCGAGGCCTTCCGCCGCGAAGCCAGCGCCCCAGCTCAGACCACCGCCGGCCCGACCCCGCAACAGCACCAGCTCGTCGACGCTGCGCACCAGCAGGTCGGCCACGCCGTCGTTGTCGATGTGTACGGACTCCATCTCGAGGATGGGATCGGGCATGGTCAAGACACGATGGGGCCTGGCGTCGGGCTCGATACCCAGGAACCACACGTCCTGATCGGTGGCCATCACCACGCCCTCGAGCATGGAGCTGACCGCAGTGACCTCCTGCAGGGCCGCGGGCAACAACCAGCCGGGGCGCAGGGCCCAGCCGGGGAGCTCCCCCGCCACACTCCAGCACGCCACTGCCTCACCCAGGCTCAGGCCGTCGGCGCTGCTGTCCAAGGCGACCTCGAAGGACTCGGGGCCGACCGTCAGCACCTCGATCTCGCCATAGCCCGTGGGGCCCACGACTACGGTACCGCCGTCGATGGAGGCCGTGGCACCGCTGACGGACAGCTCGAGATCACCGCCGGGCACCGCAGCGCCGTAGCGGTTGAGCACCCGCACAAGGACCTCGACCTCGCCGTAGCCCACCGCAGACGCCAGCTCGGCGCTCTCGGCCGCAGCGGCGTCGATAGCGGTCACCAGGGGCGTGAGCTCCGGGTCTGTCTTGCAGCCAGCGATGATGAAGATCGAAGTCAGGACGACACAGCGGCGCATGCACCACCTCCAGTAGTCAGTTTACGCTCCAACGCGTCGGTTCGCACGCGGAGGACCCACCCTGGTGGCCCAGAACACTCAGCGAGCGTCTGGCTGCTCGACAAAGAAGAACGACGCCCGCACGAACTGTTCGCCCGTGGGAGGGATCATCATCGGCTCCACCCGACCCCACTCGTCCATGGCCATCAGGCCGTAGTCGGCGGAGTGGAGCAGGAAGCGCTCGGCGCCTTCGTCCCAGTCGCAGTCGGTGACCGAGGACAGCAGCTCGACCCCGATAGCCTCGACCAGCAGGTCCTGGCTGGGGAAGGCCGCCGGGACGTGGTCGCCACCCTGGAGGTCTTCCACCGCATACACACCACCCACAGAAGAGCAGACATAGGGCTTGGCGGAGGGGCCCTGGAAGCCCGAAGCCGAGCGGCCCACGCCATCGTCGTAGCCTTCGTAGGACAGACGATTTTCACCCGTGGAGATGGTGAAGCGGTACAGATCAGGGGTGTTGTCGCTGGCCCAGTTGAGCAGGAACAGGTTGTCGTCGAAGGCGGAGAAGACGCCTTGTATCTGAGCCAAGCCAGCGATGGTGCCCAGGAGCTCGAGGCTGTCGCCACCCGGCTGATAGCCCCAGATGGCGTTCGCGCTGACCAGGAAGAGCACCGAGTCGACCACCACCATATCGTAGACCCACCCCAGCTCGGCGGTAGCGGACACGCGGACAGGCGTGGCCCCATCAGCGACCACGAACAGCACGCCGACGTCGTTGTCGAACAACATGATGCGTGGCTGGTCGGGATCGTAGGCCACAGGACCCGCCCCGGTGACCTCGCTGGCATCGAGGGCGGCGTCCTGGATGAGCTGACCGTCGGCGTCGAAGACCCGAAGCTGGAGCTCGGCGTCCTGGGCGGAGGCCAGGACGGTCCCCAAGGTGAAGGGGTTGTCGGGCACCCAGGGAGCCGTGTCGTCGGTATCGTCGGGGATCTCGGTATCGATGGTCCCATCGCAACCGCGAGGCAGGTCTTCGCAGGTCTGCTCGATGAGCCCCGACCGGAACAGGTTGCACCCGGACAGCAGCAGGGGAGCGATGAGCATCAGGGATCGCATCGGGTCGGGCTCCGGAGAGGGGGGCTGGCGGACAGACGACGCCGCAGCACAGCCAACGGCAACCATAGCAGGACGGGTAGGAGCAGGGGACGATCCCCGCAACCCCGGTGGCCGACCTGTAAGGGTGGAAGCCGCGCATAACCTGCCCCAAGGGCATTGTCTGGAGCGTCGAAGGTGGCGCGTTGGTCAACCGCATAGGCCATCAGCCGATCGGCGGCTTGGTACGGACCCAGCTCGGGATCGGCGCTCATGAGAATGGCCAGCGCCGCAGTGACCGCCGGTGTGGACGCCGAGGTCCCGTAGAAGCCCGTGGCGCCGTACACCGACGACGACAGGCCGTCGGGCCCCGCGATGTCCGGCTTGAACAGCCCGCCGTGGGTAGGACCTTGGGACGAGAAGTACTCCACGTCGTTGCCGATGTAGTTCGAGGCGCGCACCGCCCCCACGGTGAAGACCGAAGGGTGGGTGCCGGGATCGGCGATGGAGCCCTCTGGCATAGCGTCGTAGAGCGATGAGCCCCGGGCGAAGATGGAGAAACGAACGGCCGGGTCACCCGCGGCGCGACGAACCTGCAGGTAGTGCCACCCGGAGGTCAGTGCGTAGGCGCTGACCCGCTCGCTGGGGTAGCAGCCCTTCTCCTCCACGATCTGGCGGCCCTCCGAGCGTCCCGCCAGGTTGCCGTCGGCGTCCCAGACATAGGCGTCCAGGTCGGTGTCCCCGCAGTGGTGGTACTGGTCCCAGTTGATCATGAGACGACCGCGGCCGCCGCCGTCCAACCACACCGGCAGGTACTCGCTGGCGCCACGGAACTCGTGCCAGCCGTCCAGGTCATCGTCCCGGAACTGCTCCACCCAGTGCTCGTCGGCGTAGTTGCCCGACGAGGTGACCATCAGCACCCCGGCGTCGGCCAGGTCGCCCATGAGCTCGTTCACCGCGCCGGTGCCATCGTAGAACGACTCGGAGAACATGGACATGGACATGGAGATGAGGTCCACGTCGTGCCGGATGGCCCAACCCACGGCATTTTCGAGGGTGGTGAGGCCATTGACCCGCACCAGGTGCAGCTCGACCCCGGGGGCCAGATCCCGGATCACCTCGGCGCAGGCCACACCGTGGCTGCCTTCTTCGTAGGACTGCCAAGGGCGCAGGGTGTCCATGGGGAGCTCGCAGGAGTCGTGGGCGCCGCAGTCCCAGGTCTCCACATCCCCCAGCTCTTCGGGGCGCAGCTCGGCGTTGAACCACTGCACGTCGAACACCGCCACCCGCACGCCGGCGCCGTCGTAGCCCGCCTCGATCCAGGCATCGGTCTGCAATGCGTCCACGGCTTCCCAGGCCACATAGGCGGTGTCGACCTCGGGGATGGAGACCGGGCGATAGGCCACGCCATCGCTGGGAGGCCCCGCCAACATGGAGCCCCGGTCGCTCGAGATGAGGGCCTCGGGATGGTCGGGAACGTCCACCCGCACGAGCTGCCAGGCCGCGTCATCGAGCACCGAAGCGCCCACTGAGGGCGGCGGCTCGTCGCCGTGGGCGAGAGCCAATGCGAAGGCGGCGATGGCGAGGGAGAACATCATCGAGTGATCGGGGGACGTGCGAACTGGCACTGCCGGGCTAAGCGCTAACGGCTAAAGGCCAAGTCTGCGCGTATCCCACACACGCGCACGACAGGGAGGACCCCCCATGATGAACGTGCTGGCCGTGTTTCGGAGGGAGTTGAGCAGCAGCTTCGACTCCCCCCTGGCCTACATCGTCGTGCCCGTGTTCCTGGGCTTGGTGGCCACCTTCACCCTCTGGTTCCAGGACATTTTCTCCCAGGGGGTCGTCTCCCTGCGCAGCTTCTTCTTCTGGTCGTCCCTGTTCTTCGTCATCCTGGTGCCGGCCATCACCATGCGCCTGTTCGCCGAAGAGCGCCGCACCGGCAGCCTCGAGCTGCTGGTCACCCTGCCCATCAGCGAGACCCAGGTGGTGCTGGGCAAGTACCTCAGCGCCCTGGCGCTGCTGGTGGTGGCGCTGCTGCTGACGGCCTCCTACCCCGTGAGCATGGCGATGCTGGGCGAGCTGGACTGGGGCCCCGTCATCGGCGGCTACCTCGGCCTGCTGCTGCTGGGGGCCGCCCTGTGCGGCGTCGGCGTGGCCGCCTCGGCGCTGACCTCGAACCAGGTCGTGGCGTTCCTGGTGTCCATGGTGCTGTGCCTGCTGCCCTTCGCCATGGGCTTCTTTCTGCACAAGGTGCCCGCCACCCTGCTGCCCGTGGTTCAGTACATGACCATCGACTACCACTTCAACAACCTGGCCCGAGGCGTGCTGGACACCCGAGACCTGTTCTACTTCGTCTCGGTGGGCGCCACCGGCCTGGCCGTCGCTGTCCTGGCACTGCGCCACGGCCGCTTGAAGTAGAGGGGGCACAATGAACAAGCGCAAGATGCTGCTGATGGATGCCTGGGTACAGCTCGCCGCCCTGGCGCTGGTGCTGGTCCTGGCCAATGCCCTGGCCGCACGCCACTTCACCCGGCTGGACCTCACCCACGACCACGTCTACACCCTCTCCGAAGCCAGCCGCGCCCTGGCGGGTCGACTCGAGCGCCCCCTGTTCGTGAAGGTCTACTTCACCAAGGGCCTCGAGGCGCCCTACAACAACCACGAGCGCATGCTGGTGGACAAGCTGGAAGAGTTCCGCGCCTACTCCGGCGGCCGCATGGAGCTGCAGGTGGTGGACCCCACCGGCAAGAAAGAGCTCGAAGAGGAAGCCCAGCGCTTCGGCATCCGCCCCATCCAGTACGCCTACCGGGGCAGCGACCGCTCCGAGCTCAAGCGGGTGTTCATGGGGGCCAGCTTCGTCTACGGCGAGCAGCAGACCGCCCTGGACGCGGTCACCCAGGTGGCCACCATCGAGTACGACATCGCCCGCACCGTGCACCGGCTCGTCTCCGACGACGATCGGAAGGTGGTGGGCTTCACCACGGGCCACACCGAGGTGGACGTGCTGCGAGCCCAGGGCCCCCTGGAGACCCTGCGCAACCAGCTGGCCGATTCCTACGAAGTGGTGGCGGTGCCCCTGGGCGCCGAAGCCGGCGTCCCCGAAGAGGTCGACGCCCTGATCATGCTCGGCCCCCAGCAGCAGGTCACCCAACGCGCCCGCTACCAGCTCGACCAGTTCATGATGCGCGGCGGCTCCCTAGCGGTCTTCCTCACCAACTACCGCACCGACCTGCGCACCCTGCGCGCCACCGAGATCTTCCACGGCATGGAGGGCTTCCTGGGTCAACTGGGGGTGGTGGTCAACCGCGACCTGGTCATCGACCGCGGCCAGAACGGCAAGATGCGCGTGCCCGTGCGCCAGGGCCAGTACGTGGTGCAGGTGCCCGTCAACCACCCAGCCATCCCCCGGGTCACCGACCTCGCCGATGACAGCCCCATCGTCAAGGGCATGGACCAGATGCTCTTCCCCTTCGCCAGCTCCATCGACATCTCGGAGCTGCTGCCGCCAGGCATCGAGGCCAAGGTGCTGGCGCGAGGCTCCGACGACGCCGCCCGCTTCCAGGGCGTGCGCACCTTCGACCCCAGCGCCTACCAGCGGGCCATCCCCGGCGAAGAGCCCGGCAACTGGCCCCTGATGGTGGCCCTCTCCGGCGCCTTCGAGAGCACCTTCGCCGACCTGCCCATCCCCCCGGTGCCCGCCGAGACCCCCTTCGGCGCGTCCGTGGTCACCCCCGACGACCCAGCAAGCAAGATCACCCAAGGCGCCCTGGCGCGGCTGGTGGTCTCCGGCTCTGCCGACTCGGCGGCCAACAACGTGGCCATGGTGCTCAACCTGGTGGACTGGATGTGCCAGGACGAGTCCCTGATCGGCATCCGCAGCAAGGCGGTCCAGCTCCCGCCCCTCGAGCAACCCGAGACCACAACCATGCGCTGGCTGCTGTTGGTCAACACCCTGGGCGGCACCCTGCTGCTGCTGATTCTCGGAGCCCTGCGCCTGCTCGTGCGACGCCGGTTCAGCCTGGCCACGGAGGTGGAGTGATGCGTCCGTCCCGAACCACCACCATCCTGCTGGCCGTAGCCGCCCTGCTGGCCGTGCTGCTGCTGCTGCCCTCCACCCAGCACGCCGGACAGACCGACCTACCCGTCATCTCAGCCATCGACCCCACCGCCGTCACCCGCATCCAGCTCGTCAAGTCGGGCCAGACCACCGTCATCGAGCGGGAAGACGATCGCTGGTACCTGCGCCAACCCCTGCAGGCCGAGGCCGACTCCAGCTCCCTTCGTTCCCTGGTGCAGACCTTCACCAAGGACATCCCCATCGACCTCCGCATCGATGAGGGAAACCTCGAAGACTACCTGCTGGACGACTCGAACAACGTGAGCTTCGAGCTGTTCACCGGAGGCAGCGAGCCCGCTATCTCCCTGGTGATGGGCAAGGACCTCCCCGGCGGCTCCACCATCCTGCGTCTACCCGGCAGCGAGGTGGTCTATCGGGCACGCATCGGCGGCCGGCACCGCTTCGATCGCAAAGCCACCGAGTGGCGCAATCGCCTGCTGCTGGACATCGACCCCACCCAGGTGGTGGGCATGTCCCTGCAAGGCCCCCAGGGCGTCCTGACCTTCGTCCGCGAGCTCTATGCCACCGAAGTCCAGGTCGAAGCCCAGCCCAGCCCCTGGCGCCTGGTGGACCGCGAGGCCTTCGTGCCCGACCAGACCACCCTCGATCTGCTCGCCAACTCCCTGTCCCGCATCCGCGCCTCCGAGCTGCACGCCCCCGACTTCGGCACCGGCTGGGAAGCCCCCGAAGCCAGCGCCGAGGTGGTGCTGGCCGACGGCTCCACCCTGCGCATCGACGTGGTCACGGCCCCCAGCGACAACGCCGCGCTGGCCCGGGTCCAAGGCCGCCCCGACGTGTTCCGCATCGCCAGCACCTGGCTGCGTCGCTTCCAGTGGGGCCCCCTCGAGTTCCAAGACAAGAACATCTTCGCGTTCAACCTCACGCAGGTGGACTCCTTGATCCTGGAAGAGGGCTCCCATCGGGTGCGCATCCAGCAGGATCTCGGCTCCAAGATGTGGCGCGTGGTCGAACCCGTGGTCATGGACGCCGACCTGCGCAAGACCCTCTACACGGTCAACGCCCTGTCCGACCTGCGGGCCCTGCGGGTCAGCGAAGGCAGCGAACCGGGGGCCGCCGGGCTGGACCAGCCCCGCTCCCGCTTCGTCGTGGAGCTGATCGACGGCTCGAGCGTGATGCTCGAGGTGGGCCATGCCTTCCAGGCCGACCACCGCACCGAGTCCGTCTTCGCCTGGGCCAACGGCCGCCTGCCCATCTACGAGCTCAACGCCGAGGCCTACACCCGCCTCCGCCAGGCCTTCCTCAAGAACTGATTCTCGAGCCCACCCGCTCCAAGGCGACCCCCATGGCCAAGCCCAACCTCATCACCTTCAAGGTGGACGACGCCCTGGCCGAGCTGCTCCAGGGCATGCCCAACCGCTCCGAGTTCATCCGCGCAGCGATCTTGGACGCCCTGGAGTCGACCTGCCCGCTGTGCAAGGGCACCGGCATCCTGTCGGTGGACCAGCGCCGCCACTGGGACAGCTTCGCCCAGCACCACGCCATCCAGGAGTGCAACGACTGCCACGCCTGGCACATCGTCTGCGAGGACAAGCACGATAAGCCCAGCAAGCATCGACACGACCTCCGCTGATTTTTTTTACGCACCTCGAATATTCCGGAAGCTGCGCCGTCATCTGCGCGCAACCAAGGCGCACTGTGTGCGCAGGAGGGCCCATGAGCCGCTTCCTCGTCATTCTCTCAGTCACCGCGTTCATCGGCCTGACCGCCCCCGCGGCCCTGGCCGACGCCCCCTCCGATGAGGCCCCACAGGCCCATGGTGAGGATCTCGACCTCGCGCAGTACAAGAAGAAGAAGAGCTCGAGCTCTGGCAGCAAGGGCAAGAAGTCCTCTTCTTCCCGGCCTACCCCCCAGCGCTCGGCGCCACGCCACGCCACCACCCCTGCCCAGCGCCCGGCTCCTGCCCAGCAGCCCGCAGCCCAGCGCCCCGCCGCAGGCCAGCCGCCCGCAGCTCAGCGCCCTGCCCCCGCGCAGCGGCCCAGCGCGCAGCGCCCAGCCTCCCAGCAGCCGCCGGCCGCACGCCCCAACCCTCAGTCCGGTAGCGCCCAGCCGGCCCAGGCCAAGCCCGCCGCGCAGCGCCCCATCACCAGCCCCGGCCAGCAGCAGCCCGGCGCCCAGGCGCGCCCCCAGGGCCTGCCCAACGGCGCGGGCGCCCAGCCCGGTCAGATCCACTCCCAGGGACGCGTGGCCAACCCCACCTCCGCCACCAACGTCCGACCCGGCACTCAGGCACCCGCCGCGGTCCACCGCAGCGTCACGCGCAGCCCGGCCAACAACGTCACAGGCGCCTCCCGCCACGCCGCCAAGCAGGTCGCTGGCCGCCAGGGCCAGCAGGCTCATGGCAACCACGCCCAGGGCCACCAGAACAATCAGCATGCCGCGGCCCACCACCAGCGCGTCGCCCGGGCCCACACCCAGGCCCGCAAGGCTCAGGCGGCCCGCCATCGCCACCACGCCCACGCCAGCTGGGCACGCCGTGCCTACCACTCCCGCCACTACCGCAACAACCACTCCTGGAGCTGGTGGCACCGTCCCTGGCGCTCCCACCACTCCTACGGCCATCCCTGGTACCGCCCCGGCTGGTCCTACGGCGTCTTCGTCTACGGTGCCCGCCCGGTCCACCACACGGTCTACGTGGCCGATCAGCCCCAGACGGTCGAAGAAGCCCCCACCCGCAAGGTCGACCGGGCCCACAAGTGGGCCGTTGGCCTCCGCAGCGGCTCCTACATGAGCGGCTACGAGCACGGCCCCAGCTTCGGTGACTTCGGTCTCGGCCTCTCCGGTCGCTACCGCGCCTCCGATTCCCTGGGCTTCGAGCTTGCCTGGGCTCACCACGACCAGACCTGGACCGAGACCACCGAACGCTGGTCCGAGCCCTTCGCGGCCTCCGTTCAGCTGTTCGCATGGCCCTGGACCCGCTTCAACCCCTACGTCTCCGCCGGCATCACCTGGACCCAGCGCAGCTACCGCGACAGCTACGAAGACAACTACGGCACCCACAGGGTCAGCGAAGACCACGTCCTCTTCGGCCCCCACGGCGGCCTGGGCCTCGAGCTCGGTCTCGGCGACAACGCCAGCGTCAACGTCGAAGGTCGCGTGATCGGCTACCTCAACATCGAAGAGGATGACCGGGCCGTGCCCAGCGCGGTGCAGACCACGGCGGGTCTGAACCTCTACTTCTAGGTCGGCGTAGGTCGTTCGTGCCGACCACCCAAAGGCGGCGGCACAACGCCGCTGGCACTGCGACTCCTGACGCGCGCCCCCGCTGAACTCAGGGCATGGACCCCACCCAGCCGCCACCCTTCACCAGTATGGGCAAGTCGGCTTCGCTGATCCTGGGCAGTTCGTACACCCGCGCCTCGTAGTCGACGGCGAGCACTCGGCCGCGGCCCTCGCCACGAGTGATGACCGCGACACCAGCCGGGACGGCGGGTGCGGTCCCCGTGGGGACCAGCTCGAAGGGAAATGGCGAGAGGCGGAAGGCCACATTCGCAGCGCAGTCGTCCCCCGCGGTCGGTCGCCAAGGAAGGTCCTCCACATCGAGCACATACATGTCGAAGGCGGCATCGTAGGAGATCTGGGCGGTCACGATGCCCCCAAGGTTTGCCTTACCACACTGGATGGCCTCGTCTGCACTCAACACGTTGACGAGCTGACCCTGTTCCAAATGGATGGTCCGCGGCGCGGCCTGCTCCCCCCCCTCCAGCGCGGCACAGCGGTCGGCCACATGCTCGAGTTCGGCCTCGAGGGCCACGATGCGCGCCTCCTGTTGCTCGAGCCGCGGGCGGAGATCCGGCTCGCGCCCCCCGCAAGCGATGGCAAAGACACTCGGCAGAAATGGAAAACGAATCAAGGCGCCTCCCCGGTTTGTACATCTTCGATGTCTCGCAAGATAACACCACCCCGCGGCCAACCGCGCTACCCTCCCCCATGGACAAACGCTGGCCACAGATAGAGCGGATTCGCCACCTGCGCTCCCGGGAGCACGGCGCTCCGCTGCCCATCGGGCGGCACCCCATGGCGCTGCTGTACCCGGCCCCCTACCGCGTGGGCATGGCCAGCCTGGGCTTCCAGTGGATCGCCCACCAGCTGGCCGATGCGGGCCTGAGCGTCGAGCGCGCCTTCCTACCCGACCCCGGCTGGAGCTTGGACCAGGGCTCGGTGCGCAGCATGGAGCGGGAGCTGCCCATCGGGGACTTTCCCCTCATCGCCGCCACCGTGGCCTGGGAGCTGGAGATCGACGCCCTGGTGCGCATGCTGGAGTCCTCGGGCATCCCGGCCCTGCGCAGTGAGCGCGGCCCCGAACACCCCGCGGTGCTGCTGGGTGGCCCCCTCACCTTCTCGAACCCTGCCCCCCTGGGCGCCATCGCCGACGCGCTGCTGGTGGGCGAGGCCGACGCCACCGCGGCCCCGGCGGCCCGGGCGTTCTTCGAGGGTGGCCGCGAAGCCTGGCTCGACGCGGTGGCCGCTCTGCCCGGTGGGTGGGTCCCCGAGCGCGGCACCGATCCCCCCGAACCCGCGCGGGTGGACGACGCCACGCTCCCGGCCCACGCCCGCTTCTGGTCCCCCGATGCCGACTTCGCCGACATGTTCCTGGTGGAAGCCGAGCGAGGCTGCAGCCGGCGCTGCGGATTCTGCGTCATGCGCAAGAGCAGCCACGGCATGCGCCTGGTGGAACCCGAACGCATCCTCGCCACGGTCCCCGCCGACGCCCCCCGGGTGGGACTTGTAGGGGCCGCGGTGAGTGATCACCCCCAGCTCACGGACATCCTCGAGGCCCTGATGGCCGCGGGCAAGGGCGTGGGCGTCAGCTCCCTACGGGCCGACCGCGTGGCCCGACAGCCCCGGCTGGCCGAGCTGCTGCGCCAGTCCGGCTACCGCACGCTCACGGTGGCCGCCGACGCCCCCAGTGAGGCCCTGCGGGCGTCCATCCAAAAGGACATCCACGCCGACCATCTGTTGGCCTGCGCCGCGCTGGCCCGGGAGCACCGCTTCGAGCGGGTGAAGCTCTACGCCATCATCGGGCTGCCCGGCGAGGACGACGACGACATCACCGAGCTGGTGGGCCTGGTGCGGGCCATGGCCGCCATCCACCCCGTAGACCTGGCCGTCTCGCCCCTGGTGCCCAAGCGCCGCACCCCCTTGGTGGACGCGCCCTTCGCCGGCATCAAGGTCGTAGAGCGCCGCGTGGCCCGGCTCAAGAAGGAGCTCCGTGGCGTGGCCGGCTTCCGACCCACCTCCGCCCGCTGGGCCTGGGTGGAGTCACAGCTGGCCATGGGCGACCGAGTCACCGGCGAGGCTGCGGTGCGGGCGGTGCGGGCAGGGGGCAAGTTCTCGGCGTGGAAGCGCGCGCTACGCCATCAGTAGCGCATGGCCAAGCCCCAGAACCCGCGGTTGGGGACCGTGCCATCGGACATGTACAGGTCGGTGGCGTAGCCGTCGTCGGCGCCCACCAGCCACACGGCGTAGTACCAGCCGCCGTTGGCGGTGATGTAGAAGTCGCCAGTGTCGCCATCGATACCCAGCACGTTGGGGGTCCACTGCTCGCCCCAGCTGACCTGGTCCACCCAGGTGTCGCTGTCGAGGTCGAAGCTGGAGACGGTGACCGTGCCTTCGTAGGCGTCCATCTTGATGCTGTACCAGTCGCCCATGTCCTTGTGGCCACCGCTGTAGGTATTCACGCCGTCCCACTCCTCGATGTCGGGCCGGCGGCGAATGTCCAGCCCCCCCGCCTCGGACCACAGGGCGAAGCCGCCGTAGTAGCCCACCAGGCCCACCTCACCGGTCTTCCAGTCCACCGTCACGGTGTAGGGCAACAGGTCGAAGCTGGCGGGGTCCGCCATGTCTGTGTTCCAGGTGGCGAGCTGGCTGGTGGTGCCGTCGGTTTCGATGCGCCACAGCGCGTCGATGGTGCTGGCCAGGTAGTAGCCGTCGGGGTGGGTGCAGATGCCGTACAGCCCCCACTCCGTGTCTTTCTTGGTGAACTCCTTGAGCACGGTGCTGTAGCCGTCGCTGCCCACCAGTTCGACCGTGGCGTAGCCGTTGTTGATCACCCAACCGCCCTCGACCCCCAGGTCCAGCCACAGGGGAAAGACCTCGGCGTCCACCAGGTCGACCTCGGCCTCGAGGCGGCCCAGGTGGTCGATCTCGAGCACACCCGAGGCGCCGTCGCTGTTGTAGTACCCCACGGCCACACCGGACCATTGCTCGTCGATGCGGCCGTCGCAGTCGTTGTCCTTGTCGTCGTCCGGGTCTTCGTCCCAGCCGGGGTGCACGTAAGGATCGTCATCGTCGCAGTCACCCTCGGCCACGGTCCAGCCGTCGTGGTCGAAGTCCTCGAGATCCGTGTCGGTGTCGGTGTCGGCGTCCGCGTCGGTGTCCGCGTCGGTGTCCGCGTCGCCCTCGCTGCCCGTGTCGTCCTTGTCGGGAGGCGGCTGGTAGTCCACGGGACAGGCCAGCAGGGGCAGGGCGAACAGGGTGAGGGCGAGCTTGCGCATGGGTTCCTCCGGACGGGATGGTAGCCCGTACGGACAGCCAGCGTCGACATGGACACGTCCTGCCCCGGCGGCTACTCCAGGGCCCTCAGCCTGACCTCGGAGGACCGAATGGGCGACAAGGTGTTCGTCACGGGTGCCAATGGGCAGCTCGGCATTCCCCTCATCAAGAGCCTCGTGGCCGATGGCTACGACGTTGTGGGCATGGCCCGCACTCCACGTCGTGCGGCCAGGGTCGAGCAGGCCGGCGCCACCGCCCTGCTCGGCGACGTCTACGACATCGATCTGCTCACCCAGGGCTGCCGCGACGCCGTGTGGGTCTACCACCTCGCCGGCGCCATCCGGGGCCGGGGCAAAGAGACCGCCGATCGCATCAATCGCATGGGCACCGCCAACCTCCTGGCGGCCCTCGAGCGCACCGGCACCACACCCCGTGGCGTGCTCTTCGCGTCCAGCTGCGCGGTCTACGGCGACCGCTCGGGCCTGTGGATGGAAGAGGACATGGATCCCAGCCCCATGACCCGCTACGGCCTGTCCAAAGCCGAAGCCGAGGCCCTGCTGGCGGTAGCCCACAAGCAGCGGGACCTGCCCGTGCGCATCGCCCGCATCGGCATCGTATACGGTCCGGGCTTCTCGGTGATGCTCGAAGACATGGTCCGCAAGGGCCGCTGCTGGCTGCCTGGCGAAGGCCAGAACCTCATGCCCATCATCCACGTCGACGACGCCGTCTCCGCCCTGCGGGCCGTCAACGAGCGCGGCGACAGCCTGGGCGTGTACCACATCTCCACCTGGAACCCGGTCGAGGCCTACGCGTTCTACGCGGCCATCGCCCAGCGGGTCGGCGGCAAGCCGGCGCGGTTCTGGTCCACCTACGTGCCCACCTTCGTGCAGCACGGCATCGCCGACACCTACGAGCGCACCATGAGCCGCGCCGGCAGGCGCCCCATGCTCACCACCGACATGCTCAAGCTCCTGGTCGCCTCGGTGCGCATGAAGCCCCAGCGCCTCGAGGACGAGCTGGACTTCGAGTGGCGCTATCCCAACCTCGACGCGGGCATGGACGCCACCTTCGGCGCTGGCGGGTCGCAGCCGTGAGCGAGTGCTCACCCCCGCGCCTGCAGCGCTGGCTCGCCCGCACCGTCGAACAGCAGGTGCTCAGCTCCGTCGCCAACCTGGGCGACACCCGTGCCGACATGGCCACCGCCGATGCGCTCATCACGCAGCTCGAGGCCCGCTGGACGCCCCTGCGCCAGGCCCTCGACGCCGCGCTGGCGCCGGTTCGATTCACCCCGCGCACCACCGTGGCCCAAGCCCTGGCGCTGCACCCCGGCGTGGTGGATCTGCTGGCCGAGTACCAGCTCGATCGCTGCGAGCGATGCCCTGTGCGCCACGACGAGAGCCTCGAAGAGCTAGCCCGAGGCCACGACATTCCCCTGGATCAGCTCCTATCTCGCCTCGACGCCTTGCCCTAGCGGCAGGCTGAGGGATGATGGGAAGTCTCGCCCCTCGTTGGAGTCCTCCATGAGCATCCTGTCCCTCGTCGCGGCCGCCGTGATCTCCCAGGCGGCACTGGCCGACGACGTCGAGATCCAGACCGCCGATGGCATCGCCCTGCACGGCATTCACGAGCCGGTGGCCGGCGCCGGCAAGGCGGTGCTGCTCGTGCACGGCGAGCGCCGCACCGCCAACGACTGGAAGTTCCTGCAGGGCAAGCTGCAGCACGCTGGCTTCGCGTCCCTGGCCATCGACCTGCGCGGCCACGGCGACAGCCCGGGCGTGGGCGTCCCCCCCCTGCCCGACGAGACCTACCAGGCCATGACCATCGACGTGGATGCGGGCATGGCCTACCTGCGGGCGCAGGGTGCCACGGAGATCATGCTGGTGGGCGCCGAGCTGGGCGCCACCCTGGCCCTCAGCGCCGGTGCCGCCGCCGAAGACACCACCAACATCGTGCTGCTCTCCCCATCCTTGAAGGTCCATGACATGCGGGCCGACACCGCGCTCAAGCAGTGGGGCACCCGCTCGGTGCTCTTCGTGGTCAGCGCAGATGACGGCTACGCCGCCAAGTCGGCCCTCCTGCTGGACGCCCAGGCTCGAGGCCCCAAGTACATGGAGATCTACGCCGGCGCCGGCAAGGGCGCGGCCATGCTCAACCGCGAGCCCGCCTGCGAAGGCCTGGTGATGTCCTGGCTGCTGGGCTCCCACGACATCGCCCAGGACCAGGCGCGCCAGGACGGCCCCACCATCGGCACCGAAGGCAGCGCAGTGGAGACCGACGGCCCCTCCATGAAGGACGTCATCGGCGAGTAGGCCACCCGCTATTGCAGGTCCAGCCCCAGCCGCCGGAGCTTGTACAGGAACGTGGTGCGGGGCAGGCCGAGTTCCCGGGCTGCGGCCGTGCGGTTGCCTGCATGCTTGGCCAGGGCATTGCGGAACACCGCCAGCTCGTTCTGCCGCGAGACCTCGTACAGGCCGTCGTCGCCGGTGAGGGGGACGTCTTCGTCGGGCATGGCAGGCGTGAAGCTCAGGGCTTGCTCGTCCACCTGCGGCCCGTGCAGCACATAGGCCCGGGTCAGGACGTTGCGCAGCTCGCGCACATTTCCGGGCCAAGGGTGGGTCTGCAGCACGGCCATGGCCGCGGGTTCGATGTCCAGGGGCACCGACATGGCGCGCCCCAGGGTGCTGCAGAGCACGGGGATGTCGTCGGGGTGCTCCCGCAAGGCGGGGAGATGCACGGTGAGCACCGCCAAGCGGAAGTAGAGGTCCTTGCGGAACAGGCCATCGGCTACGTCCTGGCTGAGGTCCCGATTGGTTGCCGCCACCACCCGAACATCTGGGAAGCTGGGGGTGGTCGAGCCCACCCGGCGAACCTCACCGCTCTCGAGGGCACGCAGCAGCTTGGCCTGCAGCGCCGGGGGGATCTCCCCGATCTCGTCCAGGAACAGGGTGCCGCCGTCGGCGGCGTGAAAGGCGCCATCGCGGGTGGCCGCGGCCCCGGTGAAGGCGCCCTTTTCGTGGCCGAACATCTCGGACTCGAACAGGCTTCCGCTGATGGCAGCGCAGTTCATGGCCACAAAGCGACCCTTTCGCTGAGCGGCACAGTCGTGCAGCCCCCGGGCCGCCAGTTCTTTGCCGGTGCCGCTTTCCCCTTGGAGAAGCACAGGGACCGGATGGGGCGCCATGCGGCGCAGCAGCCCGAAGACCCGGCGCATGGGGGCCGACGTTCCGATCATGGTGCCGAAGCTGTCGGCCTCGAGGGTCTCGTGGTCGGTGACCGGGACCACCCGAAACTCGCAGCCACCGGCATGGAATGCTTCGCCCGGCAGCAGCGGGAGCATGCCCCGCACGCGCTCACGGTCCACGGTGACCGCCCCCGCATCGGGCTGAACGATGACCCGCCCACGGTTGACCGTGAGCCTGAAGTGGAACGGCAACAAGGTGGAGCCTTCCACCACCAGATCGCTGGGGGGCGCGCCCACCGAGACATCCACCGATGGCAGCGGCAGGCAGGCGCCCGCCGACGGACCATCGCTGACCTGCAGGGCGAGCTTGGTCACCCCCAGACCACCAGCGTCGGCGCAGAGCAGCTGCTCGTGGCTGCCGTCGCGCACGGCCTGGGCGGTGGGCTCGGCTTCGCTGCCTTCCCGCAGCACCAGCTCGAGTTCGAAGCTGCCCACGCCGATGCGGGCGCCGTGCTGCAGCACCGCACGTTCGATGGGCTCGCCGTCCACCAGGGTGCCATGGCGGCTCTGGTCGACCACGACCACATCTCCACTGCGCAGCCGCTCGAGGTAGCAGTGCACCCGGCTGACCCGCTCGTCGGGCAAGGCGAGATCGCAGTGGTCGGCGCGCCCCACCAAGAATCGTCCCTGACCCAGGCGCGACTCGATGAGCATGTGCCTGCCTTGATAGATGCGTAGTGATGCCATGCGAAACGCCCAATCCCTGTTTCATTCCCATTGAGCCTAACCCGTTCGGGCGGACGAAAGCTCCGCTACTGGCGGTACTCTTGCTCGTCCTGTCCGCACTGCTGGGCGGCTGTCCCAAGGCGGTCCAGCGCGTGGACGATCGTATGGAGGGACGGGTGAGCTTCGAAGTGGAGCCAGGCTGGGAGCTCACCCGCAACTACCGCTGGATGGGCAGCCACCACATGATGCTCTCGCCCGACTCCAGAAGCTCGGTCCTCACCTTGGATCTGATGCGCACTGGCGCCGGTGGCGAGGACATTCCCCTGGACCTGCTTGCCGAGGCGGTGGTGGGCCAGCTGGGTCGCAAGGTGGGCATGCGCACGGTCGCCACCCACGAACACGAGATCACCGTGGCCGGGCGCCGCACCATCGCGCTGACAGGCACCCGCCACCACGGCCCCCAGCAGGTGGAGTTCACCGCCTGGGTCACACGCACGCCCCAGCACTTGCTGATAGTCCTGCTGCAGACTCCTCCCGGCGAGCTACAGCAGCACACCCGCCTGTTGCAGCGCTTGCTCGAGAGCCTCGAGCTGCCCCTCGACCCCCCGCCTCCCGACACCCTCGACGGAGCCTGAGATAAGCGAAGACCGCCAGCGCAGCCGCACCCTCGTGGTGGTGGCCACCCGCGAGCGCACCCGGGGGCGGGCGGTGCTGGAGCTCGCGGATGCCGACGATCCCAGCACCCGCTTCACCCTGTGGCCCGGCCTACCGCCCCCCGAAGGCCCGCTGCACCCCTCTCTGGCGCCCCGGATTCTGTCCGGTCGGGCCCAAGGCGAGTCGGTCTGGCTCGAGGCGCGCCCCCCTGGCGCTCCCCTCAACCGCATCGCGCGCATGCTGAAGCCCATGCACGTGGCCTTGGTGCTGCTGGACGGCTGCGAGGGCCTCACCGCGTTGCACGACGCGGGGCGGATCCATGGCGACATCAAGTCCAAGCGCGTGGTGCTGGGCGAAGGCGGCTACGCCACCCTGGTGGGCGTAGGCCAGCGCCAGGCCCACCCCGAGGAAGACCTCGCCGCGCTGATCCGCCTGGGCCGCACCCTGTGCGGCGACCAGCCCGGGCTCATGCTGCCCGACGTGGCCCCGGCCAACGCCGAGGTGCTGCAAGAGCTGCTGCAGCAGCAGCTCGAAGAGCACGACCAGGACGCCTTGCGAGACGAGCTGGCCGCCCTGTGCGTCAGAGAGCGCGCCACCATCCCCGAAGAGCCCACCATGCTGCAGGTGATCATCGAGCACACGCAGGGCGCCCGTGGCCGGATGGACGAGCTCAGCCCCATCCTGGGGCCCGACACCGAGCGCACCGGCAGCCAGATCAGCTGGAGCAGCTCGGCCGGGGAGGTCACCCGGGAGTCCACCAGCGAAGCCACCCACTGCGACATCGAGGGCACCGGCTCCCTGTATGCCCAGGCCGAGCACCAAGGGCGGCGCACCCAGCTGCTGGCACGCATCCTCGCGCCCCTGGGCCAACCGGGCTCCACCGCCAGGCTCCCCGGCGGCGAAGATCACCCCAGCATGGCGATCCACGACCTGGTCCTCGCCGGCCCCCTGGACCCCCTGGCCTTCGCCGGCGAGCTCCCGGTGGACCTGCCCCCCATCGCCGCCCGCAGCGCTGGCGGCCGCGACGTGTCCGTCACCCAGATTTTCCGCGGCCGCAACACCCAGGTCGAGCAGCCCCCCCAACCGGCCCCCGTCCGACGCTTCGGCTGGTTCCCGCGGGCGCTGGGTTTGGTCTTGATGCTCATCGGGTTCGTGGTGGGCATGGTGGTGGGCTCGGCCCTGCTGTACTTCTACGGCCCATTCTGATGCAGCCCCTCCCCCCGCAACCCACCGCTCAGCAAGTGGTCCTCCACCGACTGCGGGGCAGCTTCCGCAGCCTCCCCCCGATCACCACGGCCCTGGTGGCCATCATCGTGCTGATCCACCTGCTGGTGGGTCTGGACGACTGGCTGGTGGGGCGGATGATCTTCGAGGACCACCGGGCCGGACTGTACGACATCGTCTTCGGCGCTCGGTCCGAAGGCGGCGCCCTGGTCTGGGGCGCCAACGACATCCGGGGCGTGGCCCGGGGCGAGGTCTGGCGACTCACGGCGTCGGTCTTCCTCCACGCCGACCTGCTGCACCTGTTCCTCAACATGCTGGCGCTGTTCGGGCTGGGACGGCTGTGCGAGGCGGTCTACGGGCCCTCGCGCTTCCTCGCGCTGTTCGTGCTCACGGGCCTGGCGGGGTCGCTGCTGTCCTTCGCGGGTCGGGCTCCCATGCTGGGCGACGCCGATGTGGCCAGCATGTCCGTGGGCGCCAGCGGCGCAGTGTTCGGCTTGATGGGCGCCGGGGTGGTCTACGGCCGACGTTTCCGACGCGTGCTCCCAGAGCCAGTGCGGCAGATCTTCTGGCGGGGCCTGATGCCCTGGATCGTGCTGAACATCTTCATCGGCATCACCCTGCCGCGCATCGACAACCTGGGGCACATGGGCGGCCTGTTCAGCGGGGCGCTGTTGGCCCTGTTCCTGGGCTCCCCCATCATCCCGGGCGCCGAGGGTACGCGCCGCACCGCGCTGGCCCTCACCTTCGCCATGGTCATCATCCTCGGCTGGACCTTCGCCTCCATGGGCATGAACCGCCTGGGGTTCTAGTCGTGGCACCCGAGCTCTGGCCACTGGCCGTGTTGGTGCTGGGCCTTGTGGCCCTGGTGGTGGCGCTGTGGGCCATGCTGGCGCGGGAGCGCGGCAAGGCATCGAGGGCCAGCCAGCGCCGAGTACGACGGGCCCAACGGGGGGAGCGCGATGCCGTAGCCCTGCTCGAAGCCGCCGGGTACCGCGTGCTGGACGAACAACTCCGAGGGCGGTGGTCGGTGGAGGTGGACGGCCGAGAGCACGGGGTCGAGGTCATCGCCGACCTGCTGGTGGAACGGGACGGGTGGCACTTCATCGCCGAGGTCAAGACTGGCGATCTAGCCACCGATCCCCTGCACCCCGCCACCCGCCGCCAGCTGCTCGAGTACCTGCTGGCCTTCGAACCCGACGGCCTGCTGCTGGTGGACATGGACGACAAGACCATCCAGGAGATCGCGTTTCCCGGGCTGGAAGAATAGGCAAGGATCACCCCCGAGCCCCGGCGCGTTCCATGCTCTCCCTCACCCTGGCCGCCCTCCTGCTCACCGCCCAGGCCCACGCCACCTGCCCAGCCGACCTGGCCACCCTGCGCACCGACATGGGCGCTGCCCGCATGGCCCACGCCGACGAAGACCTCGAAGCCCTGCGCCTGGCCGTGCAGCGGGTGGACGAAGACCTCTCCTGCCTCACCGAGCGCGCCACCCCCGACGACGCCCTGCAGGCCCACCTGGCCCACGCTCTGGGTTGGTGGCTGCTGCGGGACGAAGAGCGCGTCGCCTTCGCCCTGCGGGGCGCCATGGCCGTGGACCCGGGCTTCCTGCTGGGCGACGACATCGCCCCCGCCGGCAGCAAGCTGATGGTGCTCTACGCCCAGGTGCGCGAGCACGGCACCGGCCTGTCCGCCACGGTGGGCGACAAGCTCATGGTGGACGGCTTCGACGGTATCCGGGCCCTGCCCATGCAGCGCGCTGCCCTGATCCAGCGCCAGGGCAAGGACGGCCTCGAGACCTGGTACTGCTCCCCTGACGGCGCCCCATCCGCCCTGGTCGCCGAGGCCCCCTACGGCTGGCGTGACGAAGGTGCCATCCTGGCCCCGGTGCAGGGCGAGCTGTACGTCATGGCCGAGCTTCGCAGCATGGCCGACAAGGGCCAGCATCCCAGCTGGATCGCTGCCCGCCTCAACGAGCAGGGAAAGCTGAAGGGCATGGAGCCCTGGACCACCCGCGCCGTCAAAGAACAGCTCGCGACCGACGAGGAAGGCGCCCTGCGCCACACCCGCAAGCGCAAGAAGTCCGCCACGGCCGCCATGCTCGCACCGGTGCTCGAGGCCCCCACGCAGGACTGATCCCTACCTCCTGCGACCACAGCGCTACGATCCGTAGCCAGCCCCCCCCCACGACCCGCTCCCACGGGCCTGGGTTAGTGGCCCGAAGCTTGCAATAGCAGTGGCCGACCCCTCCCCGGAGCGTTCCCATGTCCCGCTTGCCCGTCGTCGTCCTCGGTGCCACCGGCATGGTGGGCCAGCGCATCGTCCAGCGCCTGGCCGGCCATCCCCAGCTGCGGGTGGTGGGCGTGGCCGCCTCGGCCCGCTCCGCCGGGCGCCCCTACCGGGAAGCCTGCACCTGGCGATTGCCCGGCGCTGCCTTCGGCGAAGTGGGCGATCTCACCGTGCTGCCCTGCGAGCCCGACGCCATGCCCGGCCAGGCCCGGGTGGCCCTGTCGGCCATGGACCGCGGGCCGGCCAAGGACATCGAGGCCGCCTTCCGGGATGCCGGCTGGGCCGTGGTGTCCAACGCCTCGGCCTGGCGGGAAGACCCCCTGGTTCCCCTGGTGATCCCCGAAGTCAACGCCACGCACCTGCGCCTCACCGCCCAGCAACCCGGCCCCGGCTACATCGTCACCAACCCCAACTGCTGCGCCATCCCCCTGGCCTTGACCTTGGCGCCCCTGCACCAGCGCTGGGGGGTCGAGGCCCTGGTCACCAGCACCTGGCAGGCGGTCTCCGGCGCGGGCTACCCCGGCGAGTCGGCCTGGGACATGGTGGGCAATGTGCACCCCCACAGCGCCCGGGAAGAGGACAAGCTCCAGACCGAGCCCCTCAAGATCCTGGGCAAGCCCGGCGCGCCCGCGGCGTTCCCCATCTCCGCCCGCTGTGTGCGCGTGGCCAGCGCCGACGGTCACCTGCTGTCCCTCCAGCTTCGCCTGAAGGGCGACCCCAGCCCCGAGCAGGTCGCCGAGGCGCTGCATGACTGGGAGCCCCCCATCCCCGACATCCCCTCGTCGCCGCGGCCGCTGTTCCACTTCGGCCTGTACCGCGACCGCCCCTCGCCTCGCTTCGACGCCGACAACGGCGACGGCATGGCCGTGACGGTGGGCAACATCGAGCACTGCCCAGTGATGGGAGTGAAGCTCTACACCCTGGCCCACAACACCATCCGCGGCGCCGCGGGGGCCGCCATCGCCAATGTCGAGCTGATCAAGGCCCTGGATCTGATCCCCTGATTCCACGAAAGCCTCATCGGATCCTCACATGGTTCCGGGGGCGGTCCGATAGGCAAGCTGACTGGTGAGCCGCCCGCTGGTCGCACCCCCATCGCACCGCAGAGGCCAGCATGTCGCAGGTCGCCCATACCCAAATCGCCGATCCCGGGCCCTGGATGACCGACCCGGATCGTGTCTCCGCACACCTGGTCTTCATCGGGACCGAAGTCACCGACGTGGCCCTGACCACCGAAGGCCGCACCCTGCACGGCGCGGTGGAAATGCCCAACTACGACCACAGCGTGCCATTCCTGCCCAACCAGGCCTACGGTGGCCAGGTGGAGCGACCCCTGCGCGGCATGCCCGCCAAGCTCGAGTACACCGCCCACGGTGTGAGCTACAGCTTCGAGTCCACCATGGCCGGCGTGGACGACCGCGGCCGCTGGCGGGTGAACACCCCTTCCCGCATCCAGGCCGCCGACCGTCGCCTGGTCCATCGCCACGGCACCCTGGGCGATCCAGCCTTCGAGCTCGAGCTCGACGGCAACTGGCAACCACCGGGCTTCCGCACCTTCTCGCTGCTGGACATCAGCACCGACGGCGTGGGCGTGGTGTTCGATCCCTACCGCACGCCCATGCGGCCCGGCGATCTGGTGGAAGCCCGGCTGCTGCTGCCCACGGCGTTCACCTTCATGCAGCTGGTGCTCCGCATCGCCAACGTGCGCAACTTCCGCGAAGGCAGCTCACTCCGCACGGCGGGTACCCGCTTCGTGGACCTGCCCATGGAGCGTCGCAGGGCTCTGGCTCTGTCCATCAGCGTCTGGCAGGAGCGCCGCAAGGTCGCCTGAACCGCCACCGGGTTACCTCGCCGCCCCCCCCCTGCGCGAGGACCCCATGGCCATCGACCTTCCCCTGCTGATAGAGCTCTGCACAGCTCCCGGCGCCCCGGGGCGCGAAGAGCTGGTCCGCGAGATCATCATCCGCGAGCTGGACCCCATCTGTGACGAGGTCCGCATTGACGCCCTGGGCAACGTCATCGCCCTCAAGAAAGGTAGCGTGGGCGGCCGCTTCATGGCCGCGGGCCACATGGATGAGATCGGCTTCATGATCTCCCACATCGACGAGCAGGGCTACCTGCGCTTTGTGCCCCTGGGCGGGTTCGACCCCAAGACCCTCACCGCACAGCGCGTCATCGTCCACGGCCGCAAGGACCTGCTGGGCGTCATGGGCAGCAAGCCCATCCACATCATGACCGACGCCGAGAAGAGCAAGCCCCAGAAGCTCGACGACTACTACATCGACCTGGGCCTGCCCGGCGATGAGGTCAAAGAACAGGTCCGCATCGGCGACGTGGTCACCCGCGAGCGTGACATCGTCATGGTCGGCAACATGATCAACGGCAAGAGCTTCGACGACCGCGTGGGCGTGTTCGTGATGATCGAGGCGATGAAGGCCATGAAGTCCAACAAGATGGACATCTACGCCGTGGGCTCGGTGCAAGAAGAGGTGGGCGTGCGCGGCGCCACCGTAGCGGCAGCGCAGATCGACCCCCACGTGGGCATCGCCCTGGACATCACCCTGGCCAACGACGTGCCCGGCGCCCAGAAGCACCAGTACATCACCACCATGGGCAAAGGCACCGCCATCAAGGTCTACGACTCGAGCGTGATCCCCAACTGGAAGCTGGTGGACTTCATGCGCACCACCTGCGAAGAACGCGAGATCCCCCACCAGCTCGAGGTGCTGCCCCGGGGCGGCACCGACACCTCCGCCATCCAGCGCGGCGCCCGCGGCGCAGCGGCGGGCTGCATCTCCGTGCCCACGCGCTACGTGCACTCGGTCATCGAGATGGTCCACCCCGACGACATCCAGGGCAGCATCGACCTGCTGACCGCCATGTTCGAGGAGTGCGAGCAGGATCAGTTCGCGCTGTAGGTTCGCTCAACGCTGATACACTCATCGCTGATACACTGGGCCTCCGTCCCCTTGGAGGCACCACGCATATGCTCGCCCCCTGTCTGGTCCTGGGCGCCTGCAAGCCCACCGACGAGATCACCGATCCGGGCACTGTTCCCAGCGGCGACGACACCGGCGACAGCGACACCTCCGTCACCTGCGAAGATGACGACAACAGCTCGGCCGACGCCACCCCATCACCTGGGACGAGAGCACCGCCGACTACAACGGCGCTCTGATGGACCCGGCCATCGAGATCTACGACGCCACCGGCACCCTGCTGTCCGCCTGGTACGACGGCTACGACAACGCACCGGACCTCGAGAACCTGCTGATCGAGACCAGCGGCACCCACTACATGCGGGTATTCGACGAGACCGGCACCGCCCCCGGTGGCGCGCCCTATTTCTATCGGTTCTCGATCTTCGTCTCGGACTTCGAGGCCACCTAAGCACCTAGCCGCCTCGCGGTTCTCCATGGGGATTTGCGCACTCTGGACAACTCAGCGCGGAGCTGAGGACACTACTGTCGTAGCTATGGCTGGTGCACCTCATCCAAACCTGCGTCCGACGGGCCTCGAAGCCCTCGCCCCCGGCGCGCACTGCTGCGTCATGGCCCACGACACCGCGAGCGCTGAGGGTGCCCTGCTGCACTGGATGGTGGGAGGACTGACACAAGGTCAGCGGCTACTATGTGTCGGCCGTGAGACATGGCTGGCCCGGCTGCCTGTGTTGTTGGATCACGCCGACTTCGCACCGGGTCCATGGCTCGAGCGGGGGCGTCTGTCTCTGATGCCCGCGCAGCTCACCCGCAGCGGCCGTCCCCCCCTGGGCATGAGCACCACGGCCTGGCAGCTGCGCAACTGGACCCGTCACGGCCTGGAGTCCGGCTTCTCCGCTGTGCGTATCATCCTCGACATGGCCAGCCTGGTGCCCAACGCGGGCGCACCTCGGCTGGTGGAGCTCGAGGCGGCCATCGACGATCTGGTGAAGGAGCACCCCGCGCTGTGCCTGTGCATGTACGACCGCAAACGCTTCGATCCCGACCTGCTGGTTCGCATGCTCGAGGTACACCCCCTGCTGGTCCACGGCGACGAACTGCTGTCCAATCCGGGCGCCATTCGCGCCTCCGATCTGATGGAGGACGACTTCGACGCCCGCCGTCTCGACGCCCACATGGCCACCATCCTCAGGCAGCAGCAGGGAGCCAGCTCTCTGCGCAGCTCCCGGGACCTGAACCACGCCCTGCTGGCCACCCTGCCCGACACCGAGGAGCTCAGCAGCAGCTCCCTCGAAGCATGGTCCGAGCGCAGAGGCGTCCAGCTGCAGCGGCTGATGGCCCGCCTGCGACACATGAACCACAAGCCCGGGCTGCAGGAGCTGGCCGACCTGTTGGCCGAAGAGCCCGCGGTGCCCAGCCCCGAAGACCTGGCCCACAGCATCATGACCGTGCAGGCCGAGCGAGGCGAACCCGTGGTCGACGGCCAGGAACGCTTGGTCCACACCCTGGCCAGCCTGGCCACCAGCACCGTAGACCGCATGCGCGAGCAGCTGTCCCGAGAACACCGGCGCCTCGAGGGCCTGCTCGAGTCCCTGCCCGACGCGGTCGTGGTGCTCTCCCCCACGGGCCGCATCCGCATGGCAAACCCAGCAGCCACCCAGCTACTGCTGACCCTGGGCTCCCTGCGGGTAGGCGACCGCTTCACCCACATCGCAGGCCAGCGGGTGCTACCCCGCCCCGAAAAGCTCACCAACGGCTCGGTGCAGCGACGCATCGAAGGCATGGGCGACAGTGACCTCGAGCTCGAGATCCGACGCCTCGACCCTCTCAACACCAGCAGCGATCTGGTGGCCGTGCTGCGGGACGTCACCCGCGAGCGCAACGTGCTCACCGCAGAACAGAGCCGCCGCCGCGAGCTCACAGCCCTGTACACCTTGAGCCGCCAGCTCGCGGACGCCAGGGTCAGCGAGACAGTGCTCGAGACCGTCGCCCGCGAGGTTGTGAACACCCTGCGGGTGAGCTGGTGCCGCGTGGTCAGCCAGGTCGATGGCACCCTCATCTGCCAGGCCGCCCACGGTCGGCGCGAGCTGGGACTGAGCGCGGTCATAGGCCGCACCGAGCCCACCGCCACGGCCGATCTGTTCCGGCAGGTGCTCGAAGAACACCGTCCCCGGCTCATCTTCCGGGGCCAGGAAGACCTCTCCGCCGACGTCCGCGAGGCCCTGGACCTGGACCGCTGCGCTGCGGTGTGCGTGGTGCCCCTGCGAGTGCGCAGCCACAGCATCGGTGTGTTGGTGCTGGGTGAAACCCGGGATCAAGGACGTGCGCCGTTCGGACCGGACAAGCTCCAGACCATCACCGCCATCGCCGACCAGACCGCCTCGGCGCTCCGCCGCACCACCCTGAGCGCAGAGCTCGAGCAGAGCTTCCTGCAGACCAGCCTGGCCCTGGCCAACGCCATAGACGCCAGGGACACGTACACCAGCGGCCACAGCCAGCGCATGGCCGCCTGGGCCGAAGCCGTGGGCCGCGAGCTGGGCATGGACGAGCAAGCCATCGGCGCCCTGCGCTGGGGCGCGCTGCTGCACGACATCGGCAAGATCGGCGTGCCCGACCACATCCTGCGCAAGCCCGGGCCCCTGGACGCCGACGAGTGGCAGGTCATGCGCCGCCATCCCGAGATCGGCGCCGAGATCGTCTCGAACGTGCGGGTGCTCGCTCCGGTGGCCCCCATCGTGCGCAGCCACCACGAGCGCCTGGACGGTTCGGGCTACCCCGACGGCCTGTCGGGGGCGGAGATACCGCTGGGCGCCCGCATCATCGCGGTGGCCGACACATACAGCGCCATGACCGATGAGCGCGTGTATCGCAAGGCCCGCAGCCACCAAGACGCCGTGGCCGTGCTGGTGGGCAACAGGGGTCGGCAGTACGACAGCATCGTGGTGGATGCCTTTCTGCGAGTGCTGTCATGGGAGCGACGAGAGAGCGTCCAGACACAAGCGGTTCAGAGCGCGCAGGCATAGCGTCGGCTAGGCTGGTGTTCCAGCCCCACCGTCCGTACCTGGAGGCGCTGTGTTTCCGATCCTGGCCCTGGCCGCGATACTGGCGGGCTCCGCCCACGCCCAGTCCCCCCACGACGAGTGGCGCACCCTGAACACCGGCCACTTCCGTGTTCACTATCCCGCCGAGTCCGAGGCTTGGGTGCTGCAGGCCGCCAGCCGCTTCGAGTCCATCCACGCCGACGTGGTCGAGGCTGTCGGCCACGACCCGGACCGCATGGTGGATGTGGTGGTAATGGACCCCTACGCACAGGCCAATGGCTTCGCGATGCCCCTGCTGGCGACACCCCGCATGGGGGTGTTCCCCAGTCCGCCTGGGGCCGACTCGAGCCTGGCCCACTACCACGACTGGGCCGACGATCTGGTGTCCCACGAAGACGTACATCTCGTGCACATGGACCGCCCCTCCCGCAATCCCTTGGGCGCCTTGGTGACCCGCAGCTGGTTGGGTGTAGGCCCCATCGCCCTCAAGAGCCCCATGTGGGCCATCGAGGGCTACGCCACCATGCTCGAGGGGCAGCTCACTGGTGCGGGGCGACCCCACAGCGCGGGCCGTGCCGCCTACCTGCGCAGCCTGGCCCTCGAAGGTAGGCTGCCCAGCTACGCCGAGCTCAACGGCAGCGAAGCCTGGCGCGGACGGGCTGCACCCTACCTGGTGGGATCTGCCTTCTTCGAGTGGCTGGTGGAACACCACGGAGAGCAGAGCGCCCGGGACCTGTGGGCCCGACTCAGCGCCAGGAAGATCCGCTTCTTCGTCGCCGCCTTCGAGGGCGTCTACGGTGACACACCCCAGACCCTCTACGCCCGCTTCTGCGCCGAGCTCACCCACCGGGCTCTGAGCATCGAGGACCAGCGCCCAGCCCAGGCCGCTACCCTGTGGCAGGACTTCCAGCGCAGCACAGGCGACCCCGCCGTCAGCCCCGATGGCGCCCGCATCGCTGTGGTACAGGAGACCGATGACGGCGGCCGGCGGCTGCTGGTGCTGAGCACCGACGACGACGAACAAGCTCTCCTGGACTGGAACGAAGACGTAGCGGCCATCGTCGAGGCGGACCCCCAAGACGTGGCGCCCGTCACGCCCGAGGTCTTCCCCCATGAGCAGCTCGAGGCCTTCCAGCACGGCGGGAGACGCCCTGTGGACCCCCGCTGGCTGCCCGGAAGCGACGCACTGCTGTTCACCAGCTGGGTGCGCCAGCCCCAGGGCGAGCTGCTACCCGAGCTGTTTCTGTGGGACACCTCCGAGTCCCGAGCCCTTCGCCTGACCAAAGGTGCCGGCGTCCAGGACGCCGACCCACACCCCGCCGGCGGCTGGGCCGTCGCGGTGCAACAGCGCTGGGGAAGCGCCAGGCTGGTACGGGTGGACCTGGAGACCGGAGACCTCCAGGGGCTCACAGCCCTGGAGGTAGACACCGTCCACGACCAGCCCCGCATCGCTCCGGGCGGCGCCCAGCTGGCCTGGCTGCGCCACCGGGGAAGCTGGACCGTGGTGCTGCGAGACATCGCCAGCGGCGCCGAGCGTGAGCTGAGCCTGCCCCCTGGGGCCGAGCCCCAGCACCTGTCCTGGGCGCCCCAAGGCGACGCCCTGGTCCTGAGCCTGGCCATCGACGGCTTCGTGGAGCTGTACCGCCAGCCCCTCGCTGGGGGCCCGCCCAGCCGGATCACACAGACGGCCACCGCAGCGTTGGCGCCAGCCCCCACAGACCAGGGCGTGTTCTTCCTGGTGCCCGACAGCCAGGGGCTCGAGCTGCACTACCTGCCCAAGGGCGCAGCCCTCCCAACGGACGGCGAGCTGCTGGCCCAGGCGCCTGCCGTGCCCATCGAGCCACCCGCATCCATCCCCGTGCCAGCGGTCACCCCCTTCTCCGAGCAGCCCGCAGACTACGGCTTGGGCCGAGCCGAGTGGCGGCCGATCATCGGCGGCAGCACCTGGCGTGGCGGCGACACCGTCGATCTGGGCTTGCGAGTGGGCGATCTGGTGGGTCGCTGGGAGATCCTGGCCCAGGGTTCCGCCGCGGCGGGGGCCGCCCCCGGCGGCCTGTCCCTCGAGGGGGCCTGGCGGGGCCTACCCACAGAGCTACACGGCCACATCTTCACGGTCCGCGAAGGAGAACTCCAGCGTGGCGGCGGTGAGTTCAGCGCCGGACTGCTGCGCTTCGGCGACGGCCGCTGGGGCCGGGTGAAGGCAGGCGTGTGGGCGGATGTTGGCTGGGGCGAAGCGCCCGAACCCTACCGCGCCGCCACCTTCGCCAGCCTGGCAGGCGGCCAGCGCCTCTGGGCCGGCCAAGCCTGGCTGGAAGGCCTGGCCCAAGTGGACGGTCAACAGGGCACCACCCGGGGCGCGGCCTGGCAGCTCGGCAGCGGCCAAGCGCAGTTGGGCCTGGGTGTGGGCCCCATCGGCTTGCTGGGCAACTACAGCCGCAACGCCGTCAGCGGCGGAGGCGATCTGGAGCGTCTGCGCCTGGGCGGCAGCCACGTCACCCTGCTGCCCGAGTCCTGGCAGGCCAGCCGCATCGCCCTGCCCGCCCTCACGGCTGGGGCAGCCTACGGCAGCAACCACGATGCCTGGCGGGCGAGCTTCGACATCGACCGCAGCTTGGATGTCTTTGTCGAGCGCCACCGCATCTGGGACCGGGCCACAGACCTCGAACCCCAAGGCGCCACCGTGCTGGGGCTGGAGCTCCGGACAGGGTCGCGGCCCAACCCCATGGCGCGCTTGCCTGGGTTGGACATGACCGTGGGAGCGGGCTGTGTGCTCGAGCACCCGGACGAAGGCTGGCGCAGCAAGCCGTGTCTGGACAAGGAGAGCTGGTCGGCTTGGGTTGGACTGCAGTGGGAGTTGTGAGCGAGGGGGGGGGGCTCCACCTTCAGCGGCTTCACCACGATGATCTACATGCACGTCATGGACAAGACCTTCAGCGGTGTGCGCAGCCCCCTCGACCGGCGAAGGCTACCCGGAGGGACCCGGCGAGGGGTTGCGGACGGTGAGGATGACGGCGATGTTAAGGCTGAACGATCGAAACTCCACCGTAGGCCAGCCGTGCCAGCCATAGGCTAGGTGGGAGGTGAGGTACCACCTCCTGGTGTTGCGACAGAAGGACGACAATATGCCGGCGTAGCGGAAGTCTAAGCCGAATTATCGAGGAAATACTGAACAGTCGAATAACGAGTTGTGTCGTCTCTGGTGAGGCGGCTGGCGAGCGTCCGTGGCGGGCCCAAGCGCTGCAGTTTTGAAAGGGCCTTGGCCTCGGCGGCGATCAGCACCGCCCCCGTGGCAGGCGACCTCGACACCTTCA
>Ga0307987_1000021_pt1 | contig 94751 bp, 39 predicted proteins | sample EllFjometagen181_FD_203157 | JGI IMG/M metagenome (GOLD analysis project Ga0307987, IMG submission 203157) | Marine microbial communities from Ellis Fjord, Antarctic Ocean - #181 | ecosystem: Environmental > Aquatic > Marine > Unclassified | place: Southern Ocean | collected 2014-10-08 | reverse complement strand
CCATATATCGGGTCTTTCCGGAGCACTCAGCTCCGGAAATCCCCTGTGGCAAACCCCCCTTGCTGGCACGAGCACCCCGGAACAGAATTTTTCATCTCCGGATGTCACCATTGGTGATTATTTTGAATCTGCTACCACCTTCCTTTTGCAGGGTAGCCCCGGCCCCCTGGAACGGGGACTGGCCTTTCACCTCCACCGGGAGGTGGCGCTGGAAGAGGTGGAAGACATTGCGGTATTTCTTGAAAAACATGGTGCATTTTACCACCCGGCACGGGTGGAGGTTAAAATAAATGCCCACCCTGCGGTATTAACCTTTGCCCTTAATGCCGCCATTTCTGAGAGGGGGCTGGCGCTGATGTCCACGGAATACCACTGCCTGGAAAGATTACTTCCCTGCCCTTCTCTGAGCTCGCCCTTACCCGCCGTCTTTGGCCTGGGCAAGACGTCCTGCCCGAATGGAGACATTGCCTTTTTCCTGGCCCACTGGTTTAAAGACTACCAGGAATTCCACATCACCGAGTCCAAAGAAGGGACAGAGCACATTGACCTGTGGCAATCCGACGGAAGCACTGTAAAGATGCCACGCTCGTATTTTTTCACCCTCCATGACAAAGCCGCAGAGATCCTGACATCCTTCTACACCCCCCAGACCTTTGAGCAAATTTTTCCCTGGCACCATGCCGCTGGCGACTTTATCGTAAAAGAGATCAACGGTTCTATAGAGGTCAAACTCATCACCGTTCGAGGATATGGCGCTCTGTTTGATATTGACAAGCCCCCGGAAAAGCGTAATATGGAAGACATTTTTCAAGGACTGGTCCTTTTTCTGGTGAATCTTTCATTACGTATGCGCATTGACAGAATTGATGGAACCGGCAGATACCACCTTGTGCATTCAGATGCCATCAAAGCAACCCTCACCGGTTTCTTCAGGGCCTTGGGTCATAAAACAATTGATGGGTACAGCCACGATGATCTTCAAAAGAATTTCTGTGAATTCCTGGTACAATTTGACGCTGCTGATTTCAAACACATCCTGACACTTATTTTAAATGCCCACCCACACCCTGAGATGGAAGAAAAACTGATCCGAAAAAACCTTGATTCCCACGCCAAAGATTTGTACCATGCCATCTGCGCCGTGGGGAAAAACTGATTTTTTATTGACAAGGCTGTGTGAAAATCTTATAGGAGCACTAATATTTTCACATGAAAAACAGGTCCCGGGTTTTGGATACCGAATTCTGGACATTGAATTTCAGGCACTTTTTTATTTTTTTTCCCAATCTCTAACTTTGTGCCTTTCAGGAGATGCCCGCTACATATTTAAGCCTGTATTTTGAAATATTGAATAGATGAGCCCATGGGGATCATCACTGAAAGATAGCTGTGAAGCACGACAATTGATTAAGAACAGATCTATATCTCTTAATAAAAAGGGACTATAGACATTTGATCAAGAGAATGTAATTTAACTTTTAACGGAGGTAACTAAATGGCAAAACATGAAACTCCCTTTCTGGACCAGTTGGAATCTGGCCCATGGCCGAGTTTTGTCTCTGACCTGAAGCAACAGGCCGAAGTCAGAGCAAAGAATGAAGCAGGCGTTGAGTTCCAGATTCCAGTGGATTGTGTAGATGATCTTCTTGGTGTTGTAGAACTTTCTTACAAACATGGTCGTACCCATTGGAAACATGGCGGTATCGTTGGTGTTTTCGGTTATGGTGGTGGTGTTATTGGTCGGTATTGCGATCAGCCCAAACTATTCCCCGGTGTTGAGCATTTTCACACAATGCGTGTTGCACAGCCCTGTGGTAAATACTACACCTCTGATTATCTGAGAAGCCTGACTAAACTGTGGGACATGAGAGGTTCCGGCCTTACCAACATGCACGGTGCTACCGGCGATATCATTTTTCTTGGTACCACTACTCCCCAGCTGGAAGAAGTTTTCTGGGAACTGACCCACAATCTGAACCAGGATCTTGGTGGTTCCGGTTCCAATCTGCGTACCCCTGCAGATTGCCTGGGTTCCTCCCGTTGTGAGTATGCCTGTTATGACTCCAATGCGCTTTGTCACTTCCTGACCAACGAATACCAGGATGAGCTCCATCGTCCGGCATTCCCTTATAAATTCAAATTCAAATTTGATGCCTGTCCCAACGGATGCGTGGCTTCCATTGCCCGTTCTGACATGTCCTTCATCGGTACATGGAAAGATGACATCAAAATTGATCAGGCTGAAGTTGCCAAATACATTGCACAAGATCCGGCTTATCCTGCCAATGCGGGTGCTTTCCGCGGCAGCAAAGACTGGGGTCCGTTTGACATCAAAAAAGAAGTCATCAATCTTTGTCCCACCAATTGTATGTGGATGGAAGGCGATGAGCTGAAAATTGATAACTCAAATTGTACCCGTTGCATGCATTGTATCAACACCATGCCCCGTGCCCTGAGAATTGGTGATGTCAGAGGATGCTCCGTCCTCGTCGGTGCCAAGGCTCCCATCCTTGATGGTGCCCAGATGGGTTCTCTGCTGGTTCCCTTTATTGAAGTCAATCCCGATGATGACTATGCAGCCATCACAGACTTGATTGAGCTCATCTGGGACTGGTGGATGGAAGAAGGCAAAAACCGTGAAAGACTTGGTGAGCTGATTATGCGTCAGGGATTCCAAAAGTTGCTTGAAGTGACTAACATCAAAGCCGTACCCCAGCATGTACAACATCCGAGAACCAACCCTTACATCTTCTGGAAAGAGGATGAGGTTGACGGTGGCTGGGAACGTGACGTGGATGAATACAGAAAACACCATCTGAGATAAGGAAGGAGACACATAATGGCATTTATATCATCTGGTTATAATCCAGCTAAACCGATGGAAAACAGAATCTCTGACATCGGCCCCAGAAAATATGATGAATTTTATCCTGAAGTAATTAAAAAGAACAAGGGCAAATGGTCTCACCATGAGATCCTGGAGCCTGGTGTTCTGGTCCATGTGGGCGAGTCCGGAGATGAGTGCTACACCGTAAGAGTTGGTGGTGCCCGTCTCATGAGTACCACTCACATCAACGAAATCTGCGAGATTGCCGACAAACATTGTGACGGACATCTTCGGTTCACCACCCGTAATAACATTGAGTTCATGGTGGATTCCAAGGATAAAGTTGAGCCTTTGAAGAATGATCTCAAAAGCCGTAAGTTTGCTGGCGGCAGCTTCAAGTTCCCCATTGGTGGAACCGGTGCTGGCGTTACCAACATCGTTCATACCCAAGGCTGGATTCATTGCCATACCCCTGCAACTGATGCCTCTGGTACAGTTAAAGCCACCATGGATGAGCTGTTCAGTGACTTCCAGGATCAGAGACTTCCGGCACAGCTGAGAGTTTCCATGGCCTGCTGTCTGAATATGTGTGGTGCAGTTCATTGCTCTGATATCGCCATTCTTGGATATCACAGAAAACCCCCCATGGTTGACCATGAATACCTGGACAAACTGTGTGAAATCCCCCTGGCCGTTTCTGCATGCCCCACCGCAGCCATCAAACCTGCCAAGGTAACACTGGCAAACGGTACAGAAGTAAAATCAGTTGACGTAAAGAGCGAGCGTTGCATGTTCTGCGGTAACTGTTACACCATGTGCCCCTCCCTTCCCCTTGCTGATACAGAAGGTGATGGTATTGTTCTCATGGCCGGTGGAAAGGTTTCCAACAGAATCAGCCAGCCTAAATTTTCCAAGGTTGTTGTCGCCTTCCTTCCCAATGAGATGCCCCGATGGCCCTCAATGACCGACGCCATCAACAAGATGGTTAATGCTTACTCCAATGGCGCTAACAAATATGAGCGTCTGGGTGACTGGGCTGATAGAATCGGATGGGAAAAATTCTTTGAGGTTTGCGAACTTGACTTCTCCCATCACCTCATTGATGACTTCCGTCAGCAAGCGTATCTGTCTTGGCGTCAGTCCTCTCAGTTCAAATTCTAATCCTGATTCTTGGAATTAGAAACAACTGAATGAGTTCTCAGCCGGAGTGCCTGGATATTTTTATCGGGTGCTCCGGCTATTACGTTTACAGTAAAAGGGGAAATGAACATGAGTGATCTTCTTGATAATGAAGAAGCCGCACAAAAAGCAGTTGTTGATTTTTTGACCAAAAAATCAAAAAGCAAATCAAAATTTTACATCAAGGATTTTTATAAAGTTTTTCCCGATGATAAACCCAGAGCCATCAAAAATGTGCTCAACAAAATGGTGCGGGATGAAATCATGGAGTTCTGGTCTAGTGGAAGCACCACCATGTATGGTCTCAAGGGCATGGGCAAACAGGCCGGATCCGAAGGCGAAGATTGATATAATATCCCAAGGTACACCTGCTCATGCAGTATAAAAACAAAAAAATACCTGGCCTTGTGATTGCAGGGCTCCGGGGGGGAAACGGTAAGACTGTTATCTCTCTTGGTGTTGCCGCTGCATGGCGGGATATTGGGATCAACATCGCCCCTTTTAAAAAAGGGCCCGATTATATTGATGCCGGCTGGTTGTCCAAGGCAGCTGGCCGGTCCTGCTATAACCTGGACACCTTCATGTGTTCCACGGATCAGGCAAAAAAATCCTTCCATAAAAATTCTGCCATGGCTGACATTGCGGTGATAGAGGGCAACCGAGGCCTTTATGACGGCATTGACATCCAGGGACGCACCAGCACCGCAGAAATCGCCAAATTACTCAACCTGCCCGTTATCCTTGTCTTAGACTGTACCAAAAGCACCCGAACCATGGCAGCCCTTCTTCTGGGATGCATTCATTTTGATCCCCATGTGAACATCATGGGTGTCATTCTCAACCGGGTAGCTGGCAAACGCCATGAAAATAAAGTAAAAGACAATATTAAACAATTCTGCAATATTCCAGTATTTGGCTCTATTCCCAAACTCAAGGCAGAGGACTTTCCGGAAAGGCACATGGGGCTTGTCCCCTCGGCAGAACACGAACTGGCCCTGGAATCCATCAAAGCCGCAGCCCGGGTGGCCAAAAAACACATTGATCTTGATGGGCTTTACCGTGCCTGCATTGATGCATCAAACTCCCAGGTACCTGTTCCTTCTGCTGCCGTTCCCCCCCGGGATATCTTGTGCGAAAAATGTGGCAAGAAAGCATCCCTGCCCGTTGACACCCTTGCCAACAAATCTTGGGAAGAAGCGGGGGAAACAACACAGATACACCCAACGACACTTCCTCATATCCCCAAAAAAGAGCGTCCCATAATAGGCGTCATCCGGGATTCTGCCTTCCAATTTTACTACCCTGACAACCTGGAATCACTGGAAGAAAGCGGTGCCATTCTCCAGGAGATCAGTCCCCTTAAAGCCTCCAATGTGCCATCGGTGGATGCCATCTATATGGGAGGGGGGTTCCCTGAAACCCATGCAGCCCAGTTGGCTGACAATGAGAGCTTTAGAAATCAGTTAAAAGCCCTTGCCCTGAAAGGTCTTCCCATATATGCCGAATGCGGCGGTTTAATCTTCCTTGGTAAAAGTCTTACCCTGGACGGCGTTACCTATCCCATGGCAGACATTCTACCCATCACTTTTGGGCTGTCCAAACGCCCTGTGGGTCATGGCTATACCCAAGTCAGGGTCATACAGGACAACCCCTTCTTTCCCAAGGGAACCCTCATCCGGGGGCATGAATTCAGATACTCCCAAATCATAGACATTGACTATCGGGAAAACGAGATGGCCTTTGCCATGGAAAGGGGTAAGGGTATCATTGACAAAAAAGATGGTTTTTGCCGCTACAATGTATTTGGTACCTATACCCACACCCTTTCATCCTGTGCGTCGTCCTGGTCCAATGCCATGGTAAAACAGGCTCTCCTCTACAAAAACCAAAAATAAAAAAGGGCTTTGCAAGCATGATGCTGCAAAGCCCTTTCTACAAAACCTTAACCCCAAAAAATTATTTTTTTCTCCAATGACGATTTAATCGCCGGGATACAGTTAAAAAATCAGTCTTAAAGAACTTGCCCATTTCAGGACTCACCCCCTTGAAGAATAGTTTTCCCCGATTTTTAAATGGGTATGCTATTTCGGACTCATTCCTAAAAACAATTAAACGGGGGAAATTATTTGGATCAGCCTTTCTTAGGATGACAGTTCTTGCAACTCTGGGGAGCAGCCTTGGGATCTTTGGATTTGAATCCATTTTTCTTGTTAAAGGCTTTGTGACAGCCAATGCAATTGGCATGGAGTGCTTCTTTGTGATACTTCATGATTTTATCTTTTTTGCTCAGTTTTTCACCCTTGGGTTTCTTGGCAGTTTCTGTATGACATGCTACACATCCTTGCACGTCTTCACCGCCCTTCAGTGCCAGGGGAGCCCCTTTGTCATCATGATGGCACTCACCACAGGCAATACCATATTTTTCTGCATGGGTCTTATGGGAAAAGCTAGCCAGTCCCTTGGTGTGTTTGGCATACCCCTTGGTATCCATGGTTATGGTGTCTGGTGCCTGGGTTCCGGCATAAACAGCCACAGATACGAAACACACAGTCATTAACGATGCCATCAAAGAGGTTAAAAGCTTCCTGTTCATAATCACTACACTCCTTTTGCATTTATTTATCTATAAAAAACACGGAATACCACATGGCAATCCGGTCAACTTCGCGTCAAAGATAAGTACATAGACTAAAAATTTTTATAACTATTCAGATAGCACCTCAGAATTGGAAAAGCCACTGCTCAGTATCTGCCTACCCGTGCCCCCATCGCCCAGTCAGGACTTTGAAGCATACTATTGCTATTCGAGAAGGCCTGAATGGGTGAAGATGGGGTGTTGCTGAACAGATACAATTCTTTCTGGTTAAAATATTAGAGTAATGTCTGTGATTAAAGCAATGCTTTGGTCACTATACTATAGTGCATGTCAAATGACATGATATCAACAAAACATCTCGAACCATTATTAAACTTGAAAATGACATGAGAATACTGCATCAATTCATATGACCGGAACTATAATAGGAAAAAAACTATCTCCAGTCACTCGTCCTGGTCCTATTGGATTATTCAGTGTCACCACCGCCCTCAGATTTTTCCTGCCCTTCCTCATCTTCATCCACATCTTTTTTTTTCTGGAACATCCTGGCCCCCACAATGCTGATCTCATAGAGAATCATCAACGGAATGGCCATCATGATCTGGGTCACCACATCAGGGGGCGTAATAAGGGCAGAACCGGCAAAAAATATCAACACCGCATATTTACGATTTTTACAAAGAAAATCAACGGAAACAAGCCCCATGCGGGCCATGAATGTAATCACCAATGGCAGTTCAAATACAAAACCAAAGGCAAGCAGCATTTTGGATGCAAATCCCAGATACTCTTTCATGGAAGGCATGGCTTGGATGGTATCGGATGAGAATCCCAGAAAAAATTGAAACCCATAGGGAAATACAATGAAATACCCAAAACTTGAGCCAATGGCAAAGAAAACAATGGATAAGAGCACCACCGGTATCAGGAACTTTTTTTCCTGGCGATAAAGCCCCGGGGAGATGAACATCCAGAATTCATAGAAGAGAACGGGGACTGCCACAACAACCCCCGTGAGAAGGGCCACCTTTAAATAGGTGAAAAAGGCTTCGGGCAGGCCCGTGAAAATCATCTTCTGGTTTTCCCCCATGGCCGTCACCAGGGGGGCCATGAGAATTTCAAACAGCTTCTCCTTGAAAAAATAGGCCACAACAAACCCCACGCCAACGGCGATGAAGCAGCGAACCAGACGATCCCTTAACTCAGTTAGATGCTCTGTAAAAGGGGTTTTATCTTCTTCCTGGCTCATATTCCCTTTTCATCCTTATCTTTCAATGGGGTGGGGGGGGGGGCGCTGTCAGGGGAATCCGCTGTGGCGTTCTCTTCAGGAAAAGGATCCAGGGAACTTGGAACCGCTTTTTCTTCAACTTTTTTCTCTGGAGCAGATTCGGCATTGGCATCCAAGGTCTCACTCTTCTCCAATGGTTCCCCTGTTGCATCTGTGGACAGCGGATTCATGGCATCTGCTGCTGCTTTTAGATCATCCGTCACTGATGTGATGGGAGCTTTGAATTCATTAACAGTACTTTCCACATCAAGACTTTGTTTAAAATCCTGAGCTGCTTTTTTAAATTCTCCCATGGCACGGCCCAGGGTTTTGGCCAGATCAGGTAATTTTTTAGGCCCAATCACCATCAATGCGATGGCCAGAATCAGTAGAATCTCGGGCATTCCCAAACCAAACATTATATATAACTCCTTCTTTATTTAGAACAAACCACTGTCCATAAGACAGCAGCGCCATAAGCAATTGGACATATATTTATAAAAAACCGGTAAGAAAACCCCTGAGTCTTTAGCTCAGGGGGTGTTGACTAATGCCATTTTTCTATAACAAATACTTGTAACATGTCAAGAGACTGGCCGTTTCTTTTTAGGGGGGGCTGGTGGACGTCTTCTGGAGTTACTGCTCCGGGAAGGCCGCCTGGACGAACCAGAAGAAGTTCGTTTTTTGGGGGTGGGCCGTTCCTCACGAATTTTAATGGGCTTGGGAAGGGTTGCCAGCATCCCCTCATCAGGGTACTCGCAGTTCAAAGAATCTCCCAGAACCGCTTCAATGGCAGGGATGTAAAAAGAGCTATTCTCATCGGCAAAACTTACGGAGATGCCGTCGGCCCCGGCCCGGCCGGTGCGACCGATCCGGTGCACGTAATGCTCGGGTTCCTGGGGAAGATCATAGTTGATCACATGGCTGATGCCCTGAATGTGCAGGCCCCTGGCCGCCACATCCGTGGCCACCAGGATTTTAACCTTTCCATTTTTAAAATCTTCCAGGGTCCTGACCCGTCTGGCCTGGGACACCTCACCGGATAAAATATCTGCATTAAGCCCATACTCTTTACACTTGTGGGCCAGTCGCCGTGTGGTGTCTCTTCTATTAACAAACACAATGACCCTGTCAAGCTTCTCACCGTGGATGAGATTGTACAGCAGAACGAATTTTTCCTCTTCAGTGACGATGTACACTTTCTGGTTAACGCTCTCCGAAGCGGCATGACCTGGATCAATCTCTATTTTAACAGGGTCTTTGGTCCACTGGGAGGCCAGCCTCAATATTTCAGGACTAAGCGTAGCACTGAAGAACATGGTCTGGCGTTGCTCCTTTTGGGGAGTTCCATAGATGATGCGTCGAATATCTGGCAAAAATCCCATGTCCAACATGCGGTCTGCCTCATCTAAAACCAGGACCTCTACTTTTTTGAGATTTATAATTTTCTGGCCCATAAAATCAATGAGCCTGCCCGGGGTGGCCGCAATGACATCCACATGACGAGTTGCAAGCATCTCTTGCTGTTTTCTGTAGTCCATGCCGCCAAATACCGCCAGAATGCGCAATGGGGTGTACTTGGCAAGATCCTTGGCATCCTTTTCAATCTGGATAACCAGCTCCCTTGTAGGGGCTAAAATCAAGGCACGGGGGGTGCCATTTTCCCGCTTTTCACGGATGGGATTTCGCAGCAATCGCGTGAATATACCCACCAGAAACGCCGCACTTTTACCGGTTCCGGTCTGGGCTTCCGCCGTGGCATCCGTGCCCTTCAGGGCATGGGGCAGTACCTCTGCCTGCACCGGCATGGTGTAGTCAAACTTTAAATCGGCAATGGCATGCATAAGGCTTAAGGGGAGTTCAAAATCATGGAACCGGGATTTTCCCTCCATGGGAGGCACCTGAAAGTTTTCCAGGCTCCATCGGGGTTTCTTTGGACGGGGAGGACGTGGGGGTGGAGTAGATGAAGTAGGTGAAGTAGGAGTAGGAGATGCTGGCTCTGATTCCAGCAAAGGTTCAGGCGTTTCAGCCGTTTCAGCCGTTTTATCAGGAAAATTCTGATGGCTGGTGGAGCCAGCCCCTGGAGAGACGGCTCCATCCACTTTTTGTTCACTCTTTTTTCCAAGCAATCTGGCAAATAACGATGCAAAAAAACGTATCAATCACTTATACCTTTTACAAAAGGCCCTCACCGCGGCATGGGCCGTTGCAATGGCAACCCCTGATCCGCACTTCAAGCGGGTCCAGTCGCTGTGGGCCAAAATTGAGCCTGTGGCAAACAGGCCGGGGGAAAAGGGTATTGACGATTCTGCCAATGGCTGAAACATCCCGTCAACCTGGAGGCCTGCACGATTGATCGGGTGACCCCGGGGATCAAACAAATGGGGGTTGTGCCATTTATCTCTTTCCGTTGGTTGGGTCACCGGAAGATTCATGAGGGATTCACGGATGCCGGTACGTTCCGCCGTCAACCCTTTTCCCAAAAATCGCCCCGTTGCAAGGATAACACCCTTTGATTCTATTCGCTTAAGAGTCTCGGATTCTCCGGCAATGATCTTGAATTTTCCACTGGAAAAACTCTCAACTCTTTTTACCATTTCTGGCAAAGAATGCAAAGCATCATTTTGTTTCAACCCCTTTAAGAAAATCTCCTGGAGCCGAATTCCGGGTACGGATACCGGAGGGGTGGGAATTTCAAACACGGTGACCCCCAGCAACTTCTCCAGAGCTCTAAGGGTTTCGCAGGATTTATACATGCCCAAAAGGGCGGGGAAGCCCACGGCAGTGGCATCTTTTACCAACGGCAATATTTTTTGCGCAAGTTTTTCGCGATTTTCCTGGACGTCCAGGCTCCTTGCCAGATGCTCGGGAAAAACCTCTTCCATGAGCTCTGTACCGGGGAATTGAATGGTTTCATCCCTCAAGCCTTTCCACGTCTCTCCCAGGGCCGACCGGATCTGACGGGCACTGTATATTTTAAGCCCGGTGAAATCCATTAGCAATGTGGGCGGGCGTTCTTCCAGCACCTTTACCCCCCTCCACATGGAAAGGGGAATCATATGACTTTTTTTCAGGGTTCCCATGGAAGTGATAATGTCAACATTCCGCACGGGATCACGCCGATAGGGTAGCCCATTGTCCCCCAGAAATCGTTGCACCGTCTCCAGGGCGGTATCAATCTCTTTGTTGGAAATGGCGGCATAGGGATGTTCGGGCACCTCGGCCCGTATGCGATCAATGGCGGCAAAGGGATCACCCCATTGATGCCCGGCCGGATACACCCCCATAAGATCCATGAGGCCTGTGGCAAAATGAATGGAACTGGTTTTGCCTGTCAACACCACGGAAAGCCCCTCCTCCAGGGCAAAAAGGGCTGCAGAAAGTCCAGCCATGCCCGTGCCAATGATGGTAAGATCTGCTTTAATGGGTTCTATATTATCTGTCTTCATATTACTCCCCATCGTGATCACCTGCCAGTTCAAGATCAAAAAATCCACAGTGCATGGCTTCGGTTAACTCTGCCTGGATGAGCTGTTCCCCCCAAAAAATGGGTAACTGCCCCTTCCACCGCTCGTTCAAAAATGCCTTGACGTCATCCACTCCATGGCTACCGGTGAGAGCCTCCTTATCATACATGTGGGCCAGCACCCGGACACTGCAAAAGGCTCCCTGGCAAGGTCCCTTGCCCAGGCGGCTGCGTTTTCCAATGTTTAAAAGATCTGGAACTTCATTGTTCTTTTTCAGCTCACAGGCGATGTCATCAATGGTTTTTTCAGAAATCATCTCACACTCGCAAAGGATCTTATCTGTCTCGCCATGGGCCTTGGCAATCCAGCGCTTCGGGGCAATACCCGGATCCGTCCACTTGCCTTCCATGGTGGAGGGAAGGGGTTCCGTGCGGGTAATGCAGGGGTTTTTATTGCCAAGCTTTTTACAGGCCATGTCCGAGGTTTTTTCCGCCATTAATCTAAAGGTGGTCAATTTTCCCCCGGTGATGGTGATAAAATTATCCACCCCCTCTTTTCCATGATCCAGCAGGGTAAAGCCCCGGCTGACATTGCGATCATCAGATCCGCCATCTGCTGACCCCACCAGAGGCCGTACCCCGGAATAGGCACGGATATAACGTACCTGTTCAAGAAAGGGGATCATCTGTGCCCCCTGGGACACTATGCAATCGGTTTCCGCCACCGTGGGTACTATATCATCCGGGTCATGCACCCGCCGGGAGGTGGTACCGAGAATGGACACCGTACCGCCAGGTACCAAAATATCCGCATCGGCAGGGGGCCGAAGACGATTTATGACACCATTGCTGATTCTGGACTGGGTCACCAACAGGGTACCCATGGAGCAGAGAATGTTCAACGAGGCCCCGGCCATGGCAGCAATTTGACCGGCCCAAGCGCCGCTGGCATTGATCACCAATTGTGGGTGCACGGTCATGGACTTGCCCGATCGGGTATCCTCTAAAAGTACGGACTCAATGCCATGGGTGCCCATGATAAATTCAGTGGCCCGGGTATGACAAAGAAGTCTTGAACCCAATTGTTTTGCATGGGCAATGTTTTCAAGAGAAAGCATAAAGGGATCAATGGAGCCATCTTCCACGCCATAGGCGGCAATGAGTTGGGGGGACAGTTCCGGCTCCAGCTCCCTGGCCTCATCAAGGTCCAGGGGAGTAAAGGGAAGACCACTTTTTTCACAAAACCCGGAAAAATCAGCCACATAATTTTCATCATCTCCTTGCACTGCCACAAACATCCCCCCGCAGACATCAATGCACTGGGGAGCCACCGTTCTAAGGATACGCCCCTCTTCCATGCACTCTCTGGCACTGTGCACATCATTGGACACATACCGTGCCCCGCTGTGGAGAAGGCCATGATTACCACCGGATGCACCGGCATTGATATCTGCCTTTTCCACCAGGATTGAAGGAATCCCCCTCAGGGCCAGATCCCTTGCAATGCCGGTACCAGTTACCCCACCCCCAATGATTAATACGTCGGTTTCCACCCTGCCTCCTCCATTGTTTCATGAAAATTTTCGTTAACCAAACAATGATTTTCGTTTCTTGTCACAGGCAAATTCAGACGAAATACCAGATCTACCCATGGCAGTTATTCACAATTGAACATGGTTAATGTCTATAATTAATTAGCTGTAAAAACAGACCAAACATACATTACATTACCATTTGAAACAGGGTTTTGGCAATATGATATTTTCACCTTCCAACATATGTTTTCATTTTCCAACATGTGTGAAACGGGATTGGATGCATTCTCATTTTCCCGATCAGAGGCTTCAACGGGGAACTATTTGCAGGGCCATGTTGGAAGATTCCTTTAGATAATCTCAGGCAAGGCCCCCGGCAAACTTTCATGGATGCCAAATTCCATAGAAAAATAGGCCACTGACCCAGCCTGGTCATAAGGACTCTGGGAGCGTTGCACATTGTCCGTCACCCGTTTGGTATAATGGGCTTTTACCCATTCCCGATGGGCCAAAACGGTCATCAGCCATCAGCTGTTCCTCACTCACATTGGCCAGCAGTTGTATGGGATTTAAATTTAATTGCTTCCACAATTGCAGGTCAACGCGTCGAAAAAGGGCCTGGGCATAGGGCTTCTAACACCACCAGAGATTTCGGGCCAGAACTTCCAGAAAAGAGAAACCATGGGGTATGGCGGCGTACACCTGATAGGTGAGAATTCGTTTCATGATCAGTTGCCTCCTGAGATTAATAAACCGGGATTCAAAAGCTTATCTATTTTTTTACCGAAAGAGTGCCAAATCTCCATCGCTGTTAAAGCGATGCGGGCTCTTGCGAACAGATCAATCGGCAATTTAATAAAGCAATTGGCATGCCGAGAACATGAAACCCTACTTCAGTCTGTTCAGGAGGAACACAAGGTTTTCATAGCTTCCTTAAAGGTAGAAGATAAGGGAATAATAATAACCGAAAGCAAACGGGGCCTTTCTGAACTACAAAAAGAATCAAACAAGCTTGGACAGACTTGAGCACCGCCCAAGACGCCTTGAATACTAAAAGACTCACAACCGCTCAAAAAAAATTGCAACTGGAAAAAAATTTTGCCAGTAACAAAGAAAAGTTACTGGCACAGGTGGGGTTTCTTCAAAAAAAAATCTTAAAATTCTTCCCTATTCCTTAACTTTCACACAGAATAGGGTTTTGCAAAAATAACTTTCCTACACGTTGCAACGCAATATATTGACAATGCAATAATTTAATGGCTACATGTAGAGAACAGGCCTGAAGGTTTTTATTTCTGCAAGCAGCTCAGAAGTTAGAGAATAGAAGAGGATTACTATCAAAAATGAGATACAAAAAACAATTCTATGATTTAGTATGATTATTCTTAATATTCATTCAAGTGATCTTTATTAAAAGATTTTAACATGAGGCTAAATATAATATTTTTTTTTCTTTATCATCAATACAATTTTCAAATAATGCGGACGACTTAAAATTTAATGTTTCTGTAAATTTAATGAATGCAGTATTGTAAAAATTTCTTAAAATGAAATTAATAAAAATATTTGGTGTAATTGGTGCATAAACGGGAATTCTACAATTTGTATATTGCCCAATAGTCAAATGCGACTTAGGATGATCTATTGAACTATAATTTTCAGGGTCATAGTCAAATCTGATAGGCGTTGTAATAATGTTTTTATCAATAATATCTGCATAAATCTCATCCATTTCATATATTTCACTATTATTTTGAAATTCTTCTAAATTTGGAGAAGGAAAAAATGCAAGCCTATATTTTTTTAACACATTATTTTCAAATGAATACATCAATTGAATCAATGCTCCATCTATCATTTTAATATTATAATTATTCTCTTCTTCTAAAATAGAATAAATTTTATCATAAGAAATATTTTTTAATGCAACTGATAAATTTTTATTACCAGAAATATAAATTGAGCCTTCTTTGATTGAAGGATAATTTTGTTGTACCGACAAGCCAGTCAAAATTAATTTAGAAGTAATATTAAGAATTTGGGTGTAAAGTGTATTTATCATAATCCTAAATAAGTCTTAAGCTCATCAATTTGTTTTTTGGGCAAATCTTCTTTTTTAGTTTTACCAGATTTAAGATCTTCCAATAAAACATCAATATTTTTTGTATTTTTTTGCAGTATGTTTTTCTCTTCTAGCGACATATCTCTATTTACTATATTCATATGGGCTCTTTCGTCTTTAGTTGGATATCTAAACTTAAGCTTGAAATTATTTTTTTTAACTCTATCAAACTCTTGAGATAGGCTTTTCATACCCTCTCCACAACCACAAACTCTAAGCCATGCTTTACTTCTCGTCATAGCAGTAAATAAAATATTTCTTTTTTTAGATAATTCCATCCCTTCATAGCAATATTGAGCATTTATTATATATACCATTGAGGCTTCATTGCCTTTAGCTCTATAAATACCTGTAAAAGTTATAGCCTCTCCTGTATAAAAAGTATCCGGAGAAGTGGAGACGCCAGCTAAATTTGAGTTGAATCCATATTCAAAAAGTTTTTCCCTGAAAGCTCCCACAACACTCTTTGTAGTTAACGGATTGGGATTTATCACCATAATATCATCAAACTTCAGCTCATCTTCCTCAATATTTTTTATGATAGAATCAACTACATATTTCACTTGTTCAGAATTATCATTGAATGTTTTGAAAGAAATTAAATCATCGACAGATGAATGATTTGATAAAAATTGCGGGCTAGTCGTAGTATCACGTCCCAACTCTACCTGAACATTTGGTTCCAAAGGACCTTCGTATATTTTATATCCAATATCTTCCCACAATTGTTCATGATCAAACATTTGAACAAGAGATTGGTCTCGATAAATACCAAAACCCAAAGCATGTGCAGAAGTTAATATTTCCAAAGAATTACGATAACATGTATCTAAAACGATATCTGCTTTTGGTTGATCTGCTTCATTCTTTAATTTAACTAAGGGAATATCGTTTTCATCATTTCCAAATATTATTTCTGGGGAATCCATAGTCTTTGTACTAAGACTTTGTAGTTCATCATATGCATATACAAGGCGTTTTTTATTTTTAAGAATATGATAACAAATTCTTAAAAAGTCTTTTGAAAAATCTTGAGCTTCATCAATTACTATTAGATCATATTTAGGGGTAAATTTTTTAATCTCATTCAAAGCTTTTTGACATACGGCATCGAATTCTTGACCATATATTGAAGTAAGCCTTTTTGAATCCCGAAAATCAAGGTATTCAACATCATGATCCTTGCACAAATTAAAATAGATACCTTGTGATGAATTGGTTCCCCACGCATGAAGAATATCAATGTTATCCCAGTTTGGTTCCTCGTTTATATGTTCGTATGTAAATATGCGAATGAAATTTTTAAATTGATCTTTAAGGGATCTTGTATTAAAAGTAACGCCTATTAGCCAATTTGGATGTTTTGAATGTAAATAAGCAACTTTTAAGGCTAAAATTATTGTTTTCCCGGATCCAGCCAATCCTCTAATTCTTTGAACTCCGTCAGCAGTTTCAATAACAGCTGAACTTTGCTGTCTGTCTAAATTAGCTATAGACTCTTCTAAATTTTTGAGAGTTCCCCCCCTAGAGTTATCTTTTTTTACATACGCTCTTGATTTGTTTTTTCTAATTGTCGTTATTGATTGTAAAACTGAAAGTAAAAACTCATAATATTCTTTTTTATCCCAGCTTATTGGTATCAAAAATTGATTAAGCTGTGATGTATTGATAAAACAAGGATATTCATCGTCTTTTTCAATAACAATAGTCCATGCCGGAGCGAATGTAGCAATGCTGATATTTATAGCTAACTGTCTTTTTTGGGTTAATTCTTTATACTGTAAAAGCTTTGAATTTATTTTTGTATAAATTTCATCTTGAATATCTTTGTAGTCAATATTATTATCAATTCCCTCCTCTATATGAAAGGCGATGAGACCTTTTTCTCTGGTTATAAGTAAGGCATCAATTTGGAAACCGCCTTTGGAAGTGCCTATAATTGGATATCCAATATATAAAGTCCCATTCAAATCACTTTTAATAGATTCAAAAAAATTAGCCAGTTGTTTTGAAGACACTGGCTTGTTTTTTAAATCACCCCGTACAATATTCAACATAGAATTTAAAATCCCTTTTTATTTTTATATTGAGGTTATTTAAGGAATATATTCTTATCATGATAAAAATTAAAGCTGTATAATAATTATTTTCCATTTTTTGAAAGAAACTTATAATATTCTTTCTCTATTTTTTCCATAAAAAACTATTCCGGAACTTTTGCATAAAAATTAAGGAACCCCAAAACCCCACCAGAAAAAGCTATTCCCCATTTTTTGCAAAAACAAACTTGCCCATTCAAAAAAGATTCCCTAACATATAAGCAAAGAATTTATAAAAGTTAAGAAATCAACCTAAATCATAAAAAGTCCCAATCATCCCCAAAAGTGAGGCACAATCGCCGTTAAACCGATTCGACTAACCAAAGACATAAAACTCATCAAAAAGCACCTTCAAGATTCCCCCCGCAATCTTTGCCTTTTTATATTAGGGATAAATACCAAACTTAGTGCCAGTGATCTACTACAAATCCAAGTTGACCAAGTTAAAAATCTTCCTCCTGAAGGAGAATTACTCCTGAAGAAAAAGAAGACAGGCAAATCAAGACAAATCACCCTTAACAAGGCTTGCACTCAAGCCATTCAAAACCTACTCCGAACAAAACAATACAATGATGATGACTTCCTTTTCCAAAGCAAACGGAAAGGACGAGTCTTACCGTCCCCAGTTTAAGCCAGTTGGTCCAAAGGTGGTGCAAAGAGATCAATCTCAAGAGAAACTACGCAAGCCACAGCCTACGGAAAACGTAGAGGTATCATCAACGGGTAACCTTTGGCGTGGAAATCCCTAAATTTCTACTGGGCAAACTCTGAAATTTCCATAAAAATAGTTTTAAAATCCCACTGGCTCAAGCCCTCCTGGGGCCACCTGCGGTGCTCCGCCTGTTCAAGATATAATTCTGCGAGCTCTTCGCCCAGCCATTCAATAGCCCATTCTCTGTCACGAAATTTTGCCTGAACTGTCTTTCTGTACGGAACAGTATATCCTTTGGCGATCAATGCCCGGTAAAGTGGTATGGCTGGCTGTAGTGGGGAAAGATTTGCCTTTCCCCGGAATTTATTGATGGTCCCGGGGATGGCAAGCCCAGTGGGGTCAAGGTCACCAAAATACCAGATACCGCAGGATTTCAGTTGTTCCTCAATCTCCGGTATACCCTCCACTACCTGGATTTCACAGGTTACCTTAGATCCTTTGCCATAGACTATAGCAGCAAATGTTTGAGTTTTTTCATTGGCAAGCCGACAACTCTGGTAAGTATTGGCATTTTCCACAAGCAGAAGAGGCCTTCCCTTAGTTTTTTTATCATCCAAAGAAAACGGATGAAATGCCATGGGCTCTGGGCAATAAACGCAATCCAGGTCTTTCAGGGAAATTCTGCCGGAAAAAAGGCCTGTCTCATGCAATTTATCCAGAGCTTTTTCGTCCCCAAATATCCGAAGCGCCCTTTCCCGTGCAGGAATCGTGGGCTGACCTGCTGGTCTTTTGAGCAGATAATCATTAACCGCTTTTGCTTTTCTACAATGATCCAGCTGATTCGGACAGGTCCGGCTATGGATGATGGGAATCATCTTCACCGGTTCCCAGGAGGTATTATTCAAAATATCCTCTTTCTCCAGCTTATCTTGTCTCTTTTGTTCATCTTCCTCTGTATTGATCAGGGTGACATGCAGGGGTAATTTGGTTTTGAAATCCCAACTTTCCCCTTTTTCAGAGGGTAATTTTATGGCCCCCTCGTCAGCAAACCGTTTCAGTATCTGGAGCAGTTTTTTCTCAATTGCCATATCAGTGTCTTGCCTCAAGCTCTCTGCTTTGGCTAACTTAAAAAGTGAATTGCCAAATATTCTCTTGGTTTTTGATGTGGTAAATTTTTTCTTCAAGGCATTGCGGATGTTTGATTCAATCATTGCAAATTTCCAACTTTAAAATGGACACGGCTCAACAATCACACTCGATGATCCAGTTTTTAGTACCAATTTATGGAAAAACGGGTTCATACCAAATCTTCCACATTCTGTTCAATAACCTCCAGGCAATTGAAGGGCTTCTCTCCCACCTGGAGGTGTTTGCCACTGTGACGGATGGCCACCCGGTGCTGAAAAAGACCCAGAGATTCCCGGTCATTGATGCCTGTGAAATAAATGCACTGAATGCCCATGGCCTGGGCCACCTTGAGCTGGGTGTCCAGGAAATCAGACCGGTTACACACGCCCAGGGGGTTGTCGGCAATGAGAAAGGCAGGGATGCGATCATCCTTTTTGTTCCGGCGCTTCTGGCGCATGGAGGTGAGAAGAGAGTAGAGAAGCACCGCTGTGGTCAGTGCCTCGCCTCCAGATCCTAAATCTTTGCCCACGGGCTCATAATTACGGCCTGTATCATCACATTTAAGCAAACGAATGCCAAACTCCTGTTTTGCCGAAGAGACCTTGAGTAGTCGGTAAAGAAGTTCCATTGCCATGGTATCCCCGGCTTTGGCAGAGACTTGTGGCGTCTGGTTTGTCTGGATCAACTCATCCAGCCAACTATCAATGTTTTTACGATAAATGTCTGTATGCCGGGTGAAATCCAGACGGGCACCCGCCTTTAAAATGGGTTTTCCCCCATAGACAAACACGTTCTCAGGCATGAGTTGCTTTGACGCGGTCTGGAGTTTTTGGTAAGAAACCCTGGCATGTTGGAACAGTTGGTCCACAAGACTTTCCACAAACTGGGCCGACCGGGACAGATCACTTTCTATGTTGGCGGCAATGTGGCTGCATTTTTCCATGAGTTCACTGCTCTGGATTCCCATACTTTCCGCATCGTGCCGGGAAAGCTCATCCACAATGGCTGGCAACTGCTTCCTTAACGTTTCATCCCGGAGTTCCCCCTGGAGCCGGTCAAAGGCGTTCCCCATATTTTTCCGGCTGTTTTCCATAAGGGATTCCATTTTCTTCCGGGAATTCAGGATCACTTCCATCTGTTTTTTGAATTTCACCGCATTGTTTACCCGGTTTTCCCTTTCTACCCGGACCAACTCCAACCACTCCCCCCGGGGGGAAATACTGTCCCAGCAGGGTTCCTGCCCCGTCAACATGGCCAGGGAAAGCTTGAGTTCATTCATCCATCGACGATTTTTTTCCAAATCCGCTGCCTGGAAAGCCCCATGCTTTTTCAGCTCATTAAATTTTTCGTCCTGGGCTTCGGCCACCTTCCCATAGTGAAGCATCAGCCCTTCCAAATCGGTATTTTCAAGATCTTCCAGGTCAATGTCTCCATGGATGCCCTGGCGGGATAAGATTTTTAATTTTTCCCCACAGCGGGTAAGATCCCGTTCCCGGCCTTCCAACTGCACTTTTTGCCCAGCCCGCTGCTCCTTTAGATCCTCCACAATCACCGACAGTTCTATGGTGCGTTCATTTCGCTCCCGGCTGCTTTTTCCGGCCCATGCTTCAGCCATCCCTTCATCAAAGGAATTTTTCCTGCAATATCGATCCAAATCGTTTATGGTTTTTTGGAGCCTCTCCCTCACCCACTGCAGCTCATCTCTCAATCCATCTATCCCCAATTCAGTGGAAATACGGATGGCATTGCTCTGGGCCTGTTCATGCTGCTTTCTAAGGGTGGTAAGATCCATGGACAAGGCCTGTTGAATCTGTTCTTCATTGAGGACTATCCCTTCTGAGACCGGGATGTCATCGGCCCGATCCTCCAAGTTTTTCAGCTCTGCCCTCTTCTGAGCCATGGCGCTGTGAATACGGGTGAGGGCATCCTCTGTCTGTTTCTCCTTGTCCCGGATCTGGGCGACAACATGGTTCATCTCGACCCTTTGGATCTCTTTCTGGGAAAGGTCTTTTTCCCAGGCATCCATCTCCCCATACTGGGAAAGCCAATTCTTCACCAGCTTTACCACCTGTTCCAAACGGGCCAGGGTCCGGGTTTCCGTATGCAAAATCTCTTCCAGCTCTTTTTTTCTGACTCCGTGGGTTTCCTCTTCCTTTTCCATTTCCTGGATCTTAGATGCAATGGCAAGCAAGGCTTCCCCGGCAACCGCCATATTCCGGGACAACAGTGCCACCGCAGCCATGTCAGGATATTTTTCCCGGTAATCATTGAGCTGGCGCTGTGTTTCTTCCATGGATTCAATCCTGGACAAACGCTGGGATAGCTCTTTTTCAAGTTTTTCTTGTTTCCCGGCAAAAAGCTTCTTTTGATCCTCCAGATAACTTTTGCTGTACACAATGGGGTCTTGGGGTGAGATCACGGGAAACTCAATGCCCTGCCGGTCCATATCCCGGGGGGTGGATATCACCACGGGCTTGGAAAGCCAGGGGGGCACAGGAATATTTTGCACTTTTTCAATCACCCCATCAGTGGCAGCCATGATACCGCTAAATCGTCCAGGATCACCTTCCACCACCCGGGCTATCTCTTCCGGGGTTTTATCAAGCCCTGACAGATAGTCCAAAAAAGGCTTTACCTCCGCCGGGGACAGCCCCTGAGATATATAATGGGCAATGAGTTTTGCCACCTGGTCATCCACCACCAGAAAGTTCATGTTTTCCAAACGCTTTAATTCGTTTTTCACTTCCAAAAATTGTTCTTGAAAGGCGTGTGTACCCGTGCGGGTCCGGGACATGGATTCCCCAAGGCGTGTGGTCAGATCCGCCCTTGTGGGCTCAAAGGTTGCAGAACCGGCGATGCGTATAAGGTGGGCATCTCCCAGCAGAAGTATCCTTTGGGCCTTTTCATCTGTCATGGATTTTTCAGCCTGTTTCAGAGTTTCCTCTTCTTGAATCTGGGAGCGGTGCAATTGGCTTGATCGCTCCTGGGTCTTTTTTTGTAAATCTTCAAGGTCCCGGAGTTGGGTGGTGGTCTGCGCCAACGTTTTTTCACAATCACGGACCTCTTTTTCCAGCCTTGTCAGGCTCTGTCCAGGGGCTTCCCCGGGGGTAAGACCTAAATTTTTCCGGGCCATGACAGCCCCCTTAATCTGGGTCGTAAGACGGACAATATCACCATTCAAGGTCGATATTCCACTGGCCTGCTCCTGGAGTTGTTCCTTCAGAGAATTATGCTTTTCCTGGGTGACCTGTATCTCTTTCTCCATGGCAGTAACGGCAGAAACAGATTCCATGCGCTGGCTGTTTAACCGGCTATGGTACTGGGCCGCCCGGAGATCCACCTGGCGTTGTGCCGGTTTCAAGTCAGAGGTCCGATGGGCCAGGATTTTATCTTTGGACTCCACCTCGGCCTTGAACTGTCTCTGGGAAGCTATATAGTCTGCAGCCTTAAGTGCCAGCCCTTCGTTTTGAAATTCTTCCAGTTTTTTATCCGCGTCCCGGACCAAACCTTTGAGCTTATGGCTTTCCCGGCTGTGGCCGACCTCTTCCACCGTCACCTGATTGGCCTGGGCAGTATCCCGGACACCTCTTGTCTCTTTTTGTTTGTCCCGGTTATTTTTCACTGCAGCGTCCGCCATTTCAAGGGCCATGTCAGCCTCTTTCCGGGCAGAAATCAACAGATGGGCGGCTTCTCCCAGCTGTAACCTGCAATTTTCCATGTCCTTGTGAGCCGTACGCCACTCCCGGCCCATATCGTGGAAATCCCCCATATTTTTCTTAAGAGATAACACCGCATCCAGCTGTTTTTTCTTTTCAGGACGATTTTTCATCTTTGCAATGGTCTGGGCCGTATTTTTCTGGATGTCCATGGCAGCATCAAGGTCCGAGACGCACCCCAGAAAAAAACTGAGAAAGTCGGCCTCACTTTTAAATTTAAACGAGTCCTTGATCCCCCCTTCACTGCGGGAAAAGTCCACCTGGCGGTTCACCAACCAGGGATCAAGCCCCAGGGATTCAAGTTTTTCCTCCCATTCTTTCTGACTGCCCGTCTGATGGACTTTGTCACTTAAGAACTCTTTCACCGCAGTATAGGGCTGATCGGCCTTGGAAAGTCCCTCCCATTGCACACGGAGACTGTCAAACAATTCCCACTCGCCTATGAAATAGCTTCGCTCGATATGATCCGGGGTGGTTTTCTTTCGATGGAGAAGTTGTCCCAGCACCAGACGCTCCTGGGGTTGTGACTCAAAAAGGGTGGAGTCCAGATCCATGGAAAGTTCCAGCATCACCAAGGCAGGTCGGTCAGGGACCAGGTATTGCTCCAGTGTTTTGTCGCCATTGGACTGGAGATATTGCACAAAACGACGGCGATCAGGAACAAACACACTGAACAAAAAAGAGAGCAAGGTGGTCTTGCAGGAACCGTTGGCAGCCACAATGATGCCATGCTCTGCCTGCTCGTTCTCTTTACAAATGGGGAAATAACCGTTTCTGAGAATGTTCTCCCCGGCCACAATATCACTGACAAAAAATCGACTAAGCTTATACATGGGGCACCTCTGATGGGGGGGATAGGGGACTTTCCTGTAAAGTATCCCCAGGGAGCAGGGTCATTTTTTTCTCTGCCACAAGCTCCCGAAAGGCATGAAAAACATACACCGATGCCGTGCGTATGGCACTCTGGTAAGCGGGTGTGGGGCGGTACTCCATCTCTTCTTCCGCCTCTTCCTGGAATTCTAAAAGATAACCCGTGGTCACCATGTGTTCCAACACCCGAATAATTAACTCAAGCCAGCTGTTCCCCCCCACGGCCCGCTTGCTGTCGGGATTTTCCTCGGGAAGCTCCCGGAGTCTTTGGGCTGCGGTTCTCACCTCCGGGTGGAGGATCTCATCCGCCGGGTCCATGGTCTCTTCTGCTTTGGCAAAAACCCGGAGGATGTCAATGACATCACCGGAAACGATGACCCCCAAATCCTCCACCGGAGCATCCAAATCCGATTCTGTAGGAAAAAACGCCGTGGCCACGGCACAATGTACGCAAAGCAATTCCCCGGCTTTCAGGGGAGTTCTACCCAGCATTTTACCGTAATCAGTGAGGGTGCTGGCGAAAAAACTGGCCCCATTCCGGGCAGACAACCGAAGGGCCAGAGGTTCCACCTCCAACAGTTGGAGTTCCATGGCCCGGATATTTTCCATCACGGCCCGGTGAAAAGCATCTTCGGCCTGGAAGCGCTGGAGAAGCTCCATGAGTTCTGTTTGATGGTCGCTGATAATTCGTTTATTGCCGTTGCTGTATGCCAGACTCAGATACACAAGCCGGCTGATCTCGTAAATGTTTTCCATGATGATGTCTCTATGTTTTATGCCGAAAATGAGTCGGCGCAGGACTGTTTGTTAATCGGGACCAGCACCAGGTGATGTCCCCGGTAGCGTCTGCCCCCGGGCAGATCAATGGACAGGTATTTATCCCGAGAAGCCAGTTTCACCTGAAATCCGTTTCGTTGGCCGGTGCGGTGATCTATGATGGACTGAAACACGGTCAATGCCACAGCCATAGGCAACAACGGGGCCTCTTCTTCCAGGGTGGCCTCTTTTAAGAGATCTTCCATCATTGTGGCTTCGGAGGTTCGCACTCGATTCAGGATCATATCCCGGCCACGTTTCATGAGAGGTTCTGTGAGTTCGGCCTGGTAGTGGGCAATGGATTCTCCGTCAATCTCCTGAAGGATTGAGGGCTTATCCCCTGTGGTGCTGCGGCGTTCCAGGGCCTGGCTAATGGTATCAATGATGGCACCCGGATCAAACAAAGACGTCGGCACCGGGGGATCAAACATGGCGATGAACTCCCGGCCCACGGTAGCGGCATCCCCCTCTGGCATGCAACACACCCGGCGCAGCACCTCTTCCAGGGGAGGCAGAATTCCCAGATTTCGTTTCCTGAATAATTTATAACTGTTCTGATGATAATCGTCGGGAAGACGTTGCAATTCTCTCACCAGTTCCATCTGACGTTGGTTCAGTGCTTTAAGATGCCGGGCCAGGAGCAGAAGCTTTAACTCCTGGTCTTTGTTCTCAGTGACCTGGAGGTTGTCCAACACCATGTGGTGGAGACGGCCACTTTCCATCTGAACCTGGGTGGCCTGGCCTGCCCCCTGGTCGGCCATGGCATTGATCCGGTGAAAATCAATGGAATGGATGTTTCGCTGGATGGCCCGGCGGGTGTTGCGGATGTCATGGGCCTTGCGAGTACATTGCTTGTTGTTCTGTTCTGCCACGGCAATGGCATCATCCACGTTCCCCCGTTCAATGAGAAGTTTGATACGCAAATTTCCAATGGCCGTGGAATCCAGGGCGCTGGTTTCATGAAGGCCAAAATAAGCGGCATATCCCTCATCCGTAAGGGAAAACAACGTTTCCTGGCCCTTGCCCGTGTAAACCGCTTTGACCAACCAAAATTTTCGGTGCTTAAACTTGCCCAAAGCCCCGTCATAATAGCGATATTCAAAGGGAAGATAGCGATTGTTCCTGTTCACCAGATGGTCAAAAACTTTTTTCAAAAGGTCGGACAGCGCCTCCGGGGAGAGTGCTTCCGGGGACTGGATCTGCTTTTTAATGGCTGGAGTTACCTTTTCCAGCACCTCTTTTCTGCTGGCCCCCACATGATATTCGGTGAGCTCAGACACACTGTCCAAAATGGCAAAGGCCACCCACATCAGATCCACAAGGTCTCGCAGATCGGGTCCGTCTTCATCCTCAACGGTAAATCTACGGGCTTCGAGTTCATAGATTGGGCGCATAATCAAACTTGAATGCACCACACGGGTTACATCAGATTCCCGGGTTCTTATTACCTGGCTTGTATCTGATTCCTGGAAATCTACTTTCATGCTCACTGGGGGAGCCGTCTCTTTTTGCTCCTTTTGCATGACTCAAACCACCATTTTATTAATGACGATCTTATGGGATTTTCCAAAGACCATGATCTCTTCGGGTTTACACTCTCCCTTAAGATAGGTGTCCAGAAATTTCGGTGTGGACAGCATATACAGGATATAGGACAGATGGCCTGAGTATCCGGTGATATCCAACTCCTGCAAGGCCTTAATGGTGAGCTTGGCATCTTCCATGACCTGGCGGCTGACCAGGGGAGGATTTTCCTGGGTGCAGACATGGGTGGAATAAATTCTTCGGCAGGAAAAGGGACGATCCTCATAAATCATGCAGGCATTATTTTTCATTAAAAAGGGACAGGGAACCACAACGCCTTTTTCCCTTTTTTTGATCTCCTGCTGAAACAGCTTGGTGAGACTTTTCTGCCGGGATCTGGGTAAGGTCTTCATTGCTTCTCTTATAGCCAGACCCTCAAGGGTCGTAAGATCAATGCTTCCTGCCTCTTTGCAGCAAAAGCCACACCCTTTCTCACAGGCCTGCTCTCTTTTGGCTTCACTGACATTTTGGGCAAATTCTTTGTAAATATCTTTTAATTTTGGTAATTTTTCTTTTATCATTTTTAAATTTATTCCAGTGCCGGTGGCCACCCCTCGGCAATTATTATTCAATTGGGGAAGGTCAGGTCTGCCTTATTGGCATTATCCCTGAAAATTCCAGCATTAAAATCAATAGGTCTTAATTCTATCTTCAAGGTCTGCTGGCGACATAAAAATAAAGGCCCTGCCATCTTTTAATTTATTTAACAGCTTAAGCCCATCAGACATATGAAGTAAATCTTTTCTTGCGGTTTCATATGAAATTCCATGGGAATTTTGATGCTCATTAATTTTATAGAGAAACCTTGGATGCTTCAATGCATGGCGAAGCAGGGCAAGTTGCCTGAAATTTAATTTTTTCCCAAGATTTTTTACATCACAAAGTGTTTTTTGGGCGTATTCAATCCCCTTTGCTTTCTTCTCCAAATAGACATGAAGATCAGCTATGGCCTTTTTGATTACATCTAATTGATGAATGATGAAATAGGTCAAATCGTTATCATCCGTTTCCGTGTGAAGAAATGCCTTTCCATATTGGACAGATGAAAGTTTTATGATTTTCGATATTGATATGAACTCTATCAGCCAATACCCCTGGCTTATCATCGACCAGTAGAACAATGCCCTTGCGGTTCGGCCATTTCCATCTATAAACGGATGATCATATGCCAGCATAAAATGCAATATAATGGCCTTGATGACGGGATGAATAAAGCCTGATGCAGGTGCCCCATTGGCAAATTCACAAAGCGCTTCAACCCGGGCTTTTAACTCGGAGGCATCCGGTGGTTTATGCAATACATTGGAACCGGTGGTATCCACCACACAAATTTTATCTTGATTTGATCTTAAGACCCCGGCTTTATCCGGTGAATCCAATGTTTCTTCGGTTAAAATTTTATGTAATTCAAACAGGATGGATGGGGTAAGGAGCTCATTTTTGTACTCTCTGATGAACTGCATGGCCTGATAATTATTAAAAATCATCTGCTCACTCTTGTCTCTTGGCTCTCTGCCCTGTCGAATCATCTCTTTTGCTACATTTCTTGTGGTGGAAGCTCCTTCCAGTTGGCTGGAACTGATCGCTTCCTCAACCAGGGATTTGATAAGATATGTACCTCGCATATTCTGGTTGGGAATGGATTTATCAATTAAAATTGTCCCTGCAATGTTCATGTCCAGGCGGTGCAAATCTTCCTGAACGGCATCAGTTGCACAAAATTTAAATACACAATGATGCTTGTCATTTAAAGGAAGGGATTTGGATAGATTTTTTCTGTGAATTTTAATCCCTGCCCACCATTGTTCATTTGTGAGCCCTTCTGGTGGTTTTAAATGCCGAACTTTATCCCAATGAAGATATCGTCCTTTGCTGTCCGTTGCCTTGATGTCGTTTAGAATTTTAAATATAAGGTCTTTACTATTAAGAATTATTTGATTGACATCTGGCGGTATTACAGGAATGTTCATGGCTATATTCTCAAACGATTAAAGAAGTTAATAGAATCCAACCAGCCCAACTACTATTTTTAAAAAATTAGTAGTTAGTAGAATATAATCAGCGGCATAAAAAATCAAATACTATTTTTAAAAAAATAGTATTTGAATATTTCAACCCTGTTAATGAAGTCCGTCAGCAATTTAAGTTAGAAATGGGTTTTTACACTTCCGGCATGAACACCTTTTTCTTCCACCGGAACACCCATGGATTTAATAATTTTGTCACGTAAAAACAATTAGTTTACTCTCAAGAAGGGTATTGTTCCGGTTTAACGCCTGTTTCTTCAATGAGGCTGGGATATTCTATGCCTGGGACAGGTTCTTGGGGTTTTTTTCTGCTTTTGGTGATTCTGAATGTCCAATTATCACCATAATCAAACAAATAGAAAAGTTTATGACCCTTCTCCAGGGGATATAACTCTTCTAAGGTTTTTTTATTTAACAAGCCATTTTCATCATCATAGTGAACACGTTGAGAGCTTCTTTCTGTCTTTGAAGTATAAAATTCATATAGGTGATCATCTTCAAAATCCAAGCTCTCTTGCAGTGCGAAATGAAAATCTTCTAAGGTCGATGAAGCATCTATTTCAATCGTTCCTTCCCAGTTTTTCCTTGCATAAGCACCAAAAAGTAATTTTGCCTTTAATCTCCAGATCATTGTATCTCCATAATTTATTTCGCCAATTCATTAATTTTCATGTTTTTGATATTTTTTAAAATTTTCAGCCTGCTCAAAAATTTCTTTGTACACCTCATCCCGGTCCACCGGTGGATAGCCGTTCTCTGCCAGAAGGATTATCAGAGCCACCTTTAACTCTGCCTTGATGTCTTCTCTCTGGTTCCAATCGGTATATCTGGCCTTGTCTTCAACAACCAGTTTGACCTCCTTGGCAAGGAGCAAAAGCTTATCTTCTGGGTAGTCAAAATCATACTTGTGGGCCAAACCTCTGAGGATGTCATAAAACGCTTTCTCTTCAAAATCAATCCCCAAATCGGCAAAGGAGGCTTTTTCTTTTTTCAATGCATGAATTAAATCAATGATCTCATCGGTGAAATCTTCCAGCACATGACTCACCAGGACATCCTGTTCCCTGCGCTCGTTGTACTTGTCCACCAGGGCCTTGAACCGCTTTGAGCAATCAATCCCCTTGATTTTGTTGGTCTTCTTAAACGCCTCAATGGCCTTGGCCAAAAGCTGTTGTAAAATTTTTATCCTGGTATTGGGCAGCTTGATTTTCTCAATCCGGGCCAGGTAGTCCTCATCAAAGAGATCAATCTCCTGGCCATGGGTTTTTCCCAGTTTGAAAATTTCTTCCACCCCATCACTGGCCAGTGCCTCCTTGATCATCTCCCTCACCTTGGCGTTCATCTGGGCGGTGTCCGGAGCATCTGCTTTGGTCAGCTTAAAAATAATGGACCGTATTGCCAGATAAAAGTGGATATGATCCCGATCTTCCTGGGTAAACCCATCACTGCCGCAGCAGATATCATAGGCAGCCTTTAAGCGTTTCACCAAATATATGAACCGCTGTTCCTGTTTATGGGTGATCATGGCAAACTCAGCGGCCATGTTCAGGCATTGGAGCTGTTCAAGGGGTGCACCTTTAAAATAAGGTAGGGTGTCAAATTTATGAAAGATCCTGGCCAGCAAACCCAGATGATCCTTCACCACCACAATGGACTGATCAATTTCTTCAATGTTTGACATGTCGGTTTTGAAATACTGGGCCAGGGCCTGGTTCATCTGGGTTTTGATGCCGATATAATCCACAATCAACCCCTTTTCCTTGGTCTCAAACTTTCTATTGACCCGGGAGATGGTCTGGATCAGGGTGTGGCGTTTAACCGCCTTGTCAATGTAAAGGGTGTCAAGGAAGAGCAAATCAAAACCGGTGAGCCACATATCAACGATGATGGCGATTTTAAAATTTGATTTGGCGGTTTTAAACTGCCGATCCATTTCTTTTCGATAGTCCTTGGTACCAAGGAGATCGTATAGGGCTTTGGGATCATCCTGTCCACGGGTCATGATCATCTTGATCCGCTCCATGGGCTTGATCTCCCTTTGCTCGCTTTCGGTGAGGGTGGTCCCCTCTTCACAGACTCTGACCTCAGCCCATTCCGGACGCAAGGCCATCACTGCCTTATAAAATTCAAAAAGTGGTTTATGTACCAATTATTATTTTTAAAAACCATTCTAAGTCTCAGCGTTCCTTCCGAAGTCAATAACCAACCCAAAAATCCACAGTTGATAATAACCGTCATCCAGAAAACAATTCTGAAAGAGATTTTTTTTGACTTGTGTCTCAGATGGCTCTGGGCAAGTATTGCGCCCGGCCACCCCCCAACTAAAGAAAAAAGGTGCAAGGTGTTTTCTGAGGTTCTCCATTTTCCAGATTGGGCTGCAGATTTGTCTTTTGCATACAATGCAAATGCGATTGCACTTAGAAACAGATAACATCCTAAAATAACAATTGGAAGCTTGTTCAAAAAGGTTAACCCAGTAATGATACAAAAAAATATAATCGTTAAGATCAATGAAAACAATTTTTGTTTATCTGCCACAGTTGTTTTTGTGTGACCAGACTCAGACCTGACATTAATTGCATGCCTTCGCCCCTTTGAATCTGCTGACAATTTGTAAATCACATCCAAGCCAAGAGTAGGACGTTTGTGCTTTTTACTAAAATCATTGATATGAATAAAAACTGATTTACCTCCGGATTTTGGAGTTATAAAACCAAAGCCTTGGTCATCTTTCCAGGATGTTATTTTTCCAATCTCAAATCTCATTTCCCTGTTTCCACCAAAATTTGGAGCAAGATGAGCCTTTCTTTAAAATTCTTCCTGTCCAAAAATTATAAAGTTATTTTAAAACCATATGAAAGCCAACGACTTCCCATGAAGAAGCAGATTGGCAAGAAACCCTTGCCTTTGTGACTCAAAATACATTACTCCATTTCTCATTTTTTTCAAGTAAAAAAGTATAACTATTTGCGAATAGGTGGTTTGCAAAAAAGAGAATGTCAAAATTATTGATAGAATTGCTGTTTTAAAGTATGATTGAAGACATTAATTAACACTGATTTGGAGCAACTGAACCTTGAAAAATAAAAAGACCAAATTATCTAAAGAAGAAATCCTATTTCGGATTAAGGCCGATAAAAAATTTCTCAATGAAAATTTTGGAGTTATTACCATAGGGTTATTCGGCTCATATGCAAAAGACCGACAGACCTCGGCCAGCGACATTGATCTGCTCGTCGAATTCATTGAACCTCGTTTCGACTGGCTGGCAAGTCTTCAAATTCATATGGAAAAAAGCTTTAATAAAAAAATTGAGATTGTCAGAAAAAGAAACATAGGTGAAAGTCATTTTTTAAAAAGAATAGAAAAAGAGATCATTTATGCATGAAGAAATTCTTTTGGAGAACCTTAACCTTATTTCAGAATCCATTGATGTCGTCACAAAACGTTTTTCGGAAATAAACGCCCCAGACGATCTCGTATCAAATGAATACGGTGTATTGATTCTTGATTCCGTTGCAATGAGGCTTCAAGTTATTGGGGAATTGCTGAAAAAAATTCATAAGGGGAAACCGACATTATTGGAAAAATACCCGGACATCAATTGGCGCAATATCATGAGATTTCGAGATATCATTTCCCACCATTATGAAAAAGTAGACCATGAAATCATCTTCGATATATGTAAAAACCATCTCCCTGGATTGAAAAAAACAATTTATGTAATGATACTATCAAGAAGGTAAAAACAAAACTCATATGAATCAATTTAATCTGATAACAACCGCAGGAAAAGTGTTGCTCAACCACCATGTGAAATCCATGGGAAAGGCCCTGGGGCTAAAAAAGAATGTTTTCAACGGTCCGGTTGATATTCACTGGGACCAAGTGGACCGGGGAAACAAGGAAACCCTCTTATTTATCCATGGCTTTAGCGATACCAAAGAAACTTTCTACGCAATTGCCGAACCATTATCCCGAAAATATAACATTATTCTCCCCCAGCTTCCCGGGTTTGGAGACACAGAAAAGCGGCAGGATCTTCGGTATGGGCTTCTGGATTATGTCAACTGGCTACAGCCGTTTTTATCTTCACTGCCCGTTGAAAAAGTCCACCTGATGGGTCACTCCCTGGGTGGGGCCATCAGTTCCTATCTGGCAATGAAATGCCCAGAAAAAGTAAATTCCCTGACCCTGGTCGGTTCCTCTGGCTTTTTACTGGAAAATTATAATACTTTTTACGATGAATTTATGAAGGGAAAATCTCTTTTTTCCATCAACAGCCCCGCAGACTATGAGCGCTTTGTCCGCCGGATCTTCCACAAAGAAATCAAAGTGCCCTGGCCTGTTAAGAAATTCATGATGAAAGAGAAAATGGATAATAGTGAATGGTACAAGAAAATATCAACGGACATGTCACATGAGATGCTGTCCAGTGAGTTTGGGGGAGGCTTGAAGACATTACTCAAAAAAGTACCCTTTCCGGTAAATATCATCTGGGGGAAAGAAGACACCCTTTTTCCCTATCAAATGGCAGAGGATGCCCATAAAAACATACCTGGCTCCACATTGAATTTACTGGAACAGGTGGGACATTGCCCTCACTTGGAAACCCCGGGGCTGTTTGTCAAAACCTTGGAAAGAGTGCTGAGTTCAAAATAAGTCCGGTACATCTATTTCTACCCTTTTGACTTCTTCAGTTTCCGGACCTCTTTCTTTCAATGATCAAGCCTTTCAACAAAGGGCCGTAATGAATATCAGCAGGTCCAGAAACTGAGCAAAAAGTCCTCAAAGGGGTTCTTTTAGACCCCCCACATTATCTCTAAAACCGTTTTTCCATTGAATGCATGGCTTTTTTCTTTAAAAATACTTTTTGTTTCAGCCATATCACCCTGTGAAGTTGATACCTCCCCCTTGCTTTGTTTTACAGTTTGGGCATGGGATGCGTTATCAATATTTTTCTTTTCCAGAATGCCCCCAAAGCCAATAATGTAAAGTGGAGAATGCTGGTAGGTGGCCTGCATAGATTTGCTGGACAGAGGCTTATGGGAAATGGCCAAAGACTTATGCTGAAATAATAAGTCCAAGGCGGTCTTTCCATTGACAGCGTGGGGTGTTTTATCAATATTTTTCTTTTCCAGGATGCCACCCGTGTTGACCATGTAAAGTGGAGAATGTTTGTATTTTGCATCTTGTTGAGAAGAATGTCTGACCCCTTTGATGTCCACGTGGGCCGTCAATCCTTTGTCTGGAGCCTTTTCCTGATTATGAGATCCTCCCACAACAAAGATTGCAGAAATCAGAAGGGCTGCAACACTCCAGATACCGATAGTTTTTTTTATTTTTGTTTTCATAATAACCTCTCCTGTTTTAATACAAATAAAAATAGTCACATTTAAATCATTGTAATTCAAAACCACTTTTGTTAATTTCAAATCCCAGGCACTCAATACGGACTGCCTTCTGTTTTGCTATTTGATCTTTTTTCAGATGTTTGACAAGCGATTAATTATCATGGTAGCCATAAGCAATTGGAATGGATAAGAGAATATGGAACTAACACCCGATGTATTAAGAACCTTTGTAGCCGCTGCCCAGGCCGGTAATTTCACCCAGGCCGCCAAACAGATAAACATCAGCCAGTCTGCGGTGAGCCTGCAGATGCGAAAACTGGAAGAAGATCTGGGAAAATCTCTTTTTAACCGCCTGACCCGGGGAGTGCAGCTAACCGCAAGCGGTGAAACCCTTCTCAAATATGCAAGACGTCTGCTGCTGCTCCATGACAAAGCGATTGCCTCCCTCAGTGAGCCCAACCTGAAAGGCCTGATTCGCCTGGGGGCAGTGGAAGACTATACAGATTTGCATTTTCCAGGAATATTGAAACGATTTTCGGAAAGATACCCGCTGATTCAAGTGGATCTGTTGTGTGATATGTCTGAAGATCTGCTGAAAATGTTTTATTCCGGCAAAATCGACCTTTGTCTTCGAAATGCCGAAGGGATTGAGCCAGGAGGGGTGGTACTCAGGCATGAACCCCTTATATGGGTCAGCCCCACTGATGCAGAGCCGGAAAAACAGTCACCCTTGCCCATTGCGGTATTTAATAATTGCATTTACCGCCAATGGACAGAAAAGGTCCTTAAAAAAAACCATATTAAATTCCGTGTGGCCTATTCCAGTCCCAGCGTTTCAGGGGTTCTGGCAGCAGTAAAAGCAGGGTTGGCCGTGGCACCGGTGGGGGCCAGCATCAATCTGTCTGGCCTTCGCGTTCTACCCGAAGGAACCTTACCGGCCTTGCCCTCTGCAGTGGTGACCCTGCACCAAGCCCATTCCCGTAAAAATTCTCCTTTGGCTACCCTTGCCCAGTATATCACAGAAGAGTTTCGTTCCATGCCTTTGACAGGGGTCAAGGATACCCAATTTTCATAGAAAAATCAGAATTTTAACAGGAGTAAAAATGGACGTTGTCATCAAGGAAATACGCGAAATCCCAAAAGGCCAACTCATGGAACTGTATAAACGCAATCAGTGGTCATCCGCAGAAAAACCAGACCTGCTTTACAAAGCCTTGATAAACTCCCATTCCCTTGTTTCGGCATGGGTGGGGGATCGGATGGTGGGAATTGCCAATGCCATCTCCGATGGATGCTTGGTGGTCTATTACCCCCACATGCTGGTCCACCCAGAGTATCAGGGAAAGGGAATCGGACACAAAATAATGGACGTCATGCAGAAAAAATATGGCAACTTCCACCAGCAGATGCTCACCGCCGACGGGGATGCAGTGCAGTTCTACAACAAGTGCGGCTTTGAAAAGGCGGGTAAAACGGTACCCATGTGGATCTACCAGGGAACGGATCATTAAATTCAAAAAAACGGGTTATTTGAATCTATTGATACAAACCAGGTAGGGGCGGATTCCAAATGAAAAAAATATGTTCAGATCTTGATGAAGAGTACCAGGAATTAGACGGCCTGGTCGCCGGGTTGGATGAAATAACGTGGCATCTTAAAACCCCTTTTTTTAAGTGGACGATCTTTGATGAGGTGGCCCATATTGCTTTCTTTGACCAGGAGGCGTTGCTGGCCGTTGAAGATCCGGTTGGATTCAAAACACGTTCCGGAAAAGTAATGGAAATTGTCACTTCATCATATCCTTGGCCAGAACAATTTAACCAGATGCTGGAACCAAAAACGCCGGATGATTTACTGTTATATTGGCGCAGGACGCGCACCCGCCTGCTTCAGCACATTCGTACCATGATGCCCGGGGACAGAGTGCCATGGTATGGGCCAGATATGAGTGCCCGATCTTTTGCCACAGCACGTTTAATGGAAACCTGGGCCCACTCCCAAGATATTTTCGATACACTCAGGAAAAAAAGAAAAAATACCAAAAGGCTGCACCACTTGGCACACATCGGTGTAAACACATTTGGATGGAGCTTCAAGGTCAGAGGCGTCACCGTCCCCTCAATTATCCCCCGGGTAGAACTCTCCGCCCCGGATGGGGAACAATGGGTATGGGGGAAACCCGAAGCAGAAAACCGGGTCTGGGGCAGTGCCCAGGACTTTTGCCTGGTGGTGACTCAAAGGCGTAACCTGGCAGATACCCGATTAAAATGGCGGGGTGAACATGCCAGCAAATGGCTCTCTCTGGCCCAGGCATTTGCCGGTATCCCCCAGGACCCACCCATACCCGGTGCGCGAATGATTGATGAAACGCTGCGATGACAAAAGACTATAGTGCCGGTCAATTGAAGAGATATCATTTTTAAGTTATAAGGCTCTGATTTTAATAGACTTAAAGCTCCATATCAGCATCAAGTCATGTGCCCGGAGCTATAACACCAAAGAACCACCCCCATTCTTGACCGCAGGGCTGCCTTGGATGGCGTTCCTGCCCATTAGGTTACTGGATCGGCCCGGTGTCCATGAGATCGAATGGCGTGTTGCCATTCTCGTCATCGTCATAATCATATGCTGATATTTCGTTCATGAAACCAAAGAACACATCAAGTGAGTCACACAGATTTTTGATGATTTTGCTGTGCTTTAATTTTTCGTCTGTTGTAGTTGTCTTTCCCATTTGTTTTAGAGATGTCATTATCTCCTTTGAAATTCCATCCATTATTTTGTCAGGCTTCATAGATTCTCCTAAGATTAAAGATATAAAAATATTCCCACTATCATTTGGTAAATATTCGGGGTTGTAATGTAAATGTTTGGCCAGCACCCCATCATACGAATGCTATGTGAGCAGGCCCAAATAGGCGAAGGTTGGTCACTGGCCGAATATTTATATCATTTGCACTGGCCTCAGGATATGTCAAGGTCAAAAAAATCAAATTATGGCGCACCAAAGAAAAGAACATTCACCACAGAGGTAATGGCCCACATCACAATGGCATAATGCCAGTTGTTATGGATGATTCCCCGGGCCGATGCCTGGTATCTGCTCACCAAAGCCAACCCAACCCCTGACAAGGGACTGCTACCCGTTGCTATGGCCCAGCTACTGAGAAATAAAAACCCCAGCTGGGAATTGCCCGGATGAAGGGGTATCAACAGAGGACTCACCACAGATATGCTGACAATGGGATGCACTCCCACGATGCATAGGAGGATCATCCCCCCCAGAAGCACAGAAAACATGGTGGCAGTAAAGGTTGCACCTTCCAGGGTGAACACTGCAGGATACACATGGGTGATTGCCTTTATACCGGTGGAAAAAACCCCGGCGGCAAGAAACAGGGCAAACTGACTGCTCACGGATGTCAGCCGGGTATTTATAAAACTGCCCAAGGTTGTCAGCCTTGGTCTTGATTTCATAAAAACCAGCGCGCCCACCGGGGAAAGCAGACTGATGAGATTCATGATACTAATATCCGGGCGGAAATAATGGGCACAAACCACTGCCACCGCAAAGAACGCCGGGACTGTCAGGCTTTCTACCTTAATGGGATAACCGGAAAATTCTTCTTTTCTAAAACAGCACACTTCACCAATTGAGTAACCAATAGCAATGACACTCATAATGAGACCGGGAATCAGCGTTTCCTGCCACAGCATTCCCGGTGCATAGGTCAGCGCAACACCGGTGGCCACAAAAAAGGGTGACCACCATGCCGCAGCACAAAATGAGCGGGCCAGGATAATGAGTTGGGTCCGGGTTAAAGTACCGTTCTTCTGAAGCCGATCTCCGAAAACAAACAGCACAGACAGATTAATGACAGCGGCGAGCAGATGGGTGCCAAAGGCCGTTATGATAACCGCTTTTTTCCCCTTGGGCAGGGTATTGTCTTCCATACCTGTATTTGTCAGGCCAAGAAAAGAGATGGCAACAAACATGGCCAGCAAAGGTAGATTGGGGGCAAAAATTTGTTGCCACCCAGAAAAAATACCCCGGTGGGCCGAAAAGATTAAAAGCAGGGAACCCATTGCCATGAGCGTTAAGGTCTGATTGCAGGCGCTCTTCCCAAGGGTGGTCCACATCAGAAGCGGCACAAGCCAGGCGAGCAGCGTCGGCACCACAAGCACAACGGGTACAGGAATGCTCACAAGATATAAGACAAGGGTGCCAAGGATGATCCATCCAATATATTTTCTCATTTTTTATGGTGTCTGCTATTAATCTTTTTTGTTTTATAAAAATCCGGTAAGAAAAGCCCTGGGTCTTTGGTTCAGGGGGTGTTGACTTCCGGGTGGGATTAAATTTTAATGTGGAGATATTACACAAAAAGGTGGTTAATAACAAACCTGGGCAGATTCTGCAATCGGATTTCATTGACATCTTCTGAGTAACTCCGGGAACGATTCTCTCCAATTTCTTGACAGACACTCTGTTCTTAATATAGATTTTAGGAATTAATGATCTCATTTTCCCCTGCTTGAGTGAACGGATCCAGCCTTTAACATATGGTAAGGACCCGGCTCCAGCACAATGCACAGGAGTGCCTGTCACCATGATACGCCTAAATACAGTCCTCATCACCCTCGTTTATCTGGTTTTGGCTGGGCCCACACCGCTTTGGGCCGGAAGTGATGCGGCCATTCCGCTCACCCCCGAAGAAACCGCCTGGATAGACCAGCATCACACCGTCCGGGTGCGCATCGGCAACGCACCGCCCTTAATGATGGCCCATGGCAAAATCCAGGGGATTGCCATTGATTATCTGACACAGATATTCAACCGCCACCACATCGCATTTACCTATGTCAGTCCATCGGAGGTCACCTGGCCCCAGGCCCTTGAATATATCCGTCAGCATGACGTGGTGGATATGGTCCCCACGGCAAAGATCACTGAAGAACGAAAAACACAGATGCTTTTTACCGATGAGTACATCTTTGCCCCATGGGTTATCTTTACTCGCTCCGATGGGGAGTTTATCAGTTCTATGGATGATTTAAAGGGAAAAACGGTCTCTGTGCAGGAAGGCTATGTCATGCACGAAAAATTAAAGGAAAACTATCCAGAAATCAAGCTGAAAGTAGCACCCGCCCATTTGAAAGATTTTGCCTTAATCCCCGTTACAGATCTGTCCACCGGAGTGGTGGACGCATACATCGGCAACCTTCTCATGACCACCTATCTGATCCAGACCATGGGATACACCAATATTAAGGTGGCCGCCCCCACACCGTTTGACAACCATAATCAAGCCATGGCCATCCGCAATGACTGGCCGGAGCTGGTGGGCATTATCAATAAGAGCCTTGCCGCCATGACACCGGAAGAACATGCTGCCATTCGCAATAAATGGCTGAACATCCGGTACGAATATGGCATAACCAAATCAGATGTGCTCCGATGGTTTTTGGGTATTGCAGGGGTTGCCCTGCTTTTCATCGGATGGGTCCTGTTCTGGAATCGGCGTTTAAAGACAGAAGTGAGAGACCGGATCAGAACCGAACAGCGATATATGAAAGCCCAACGCATGGGCCAGGTGGGCAACTGGGAATACAATCTGATCTCGGAACAGTTCTGGGCTTCAGACGAAGCCAGACGGATATATGGCTTTGATCCAAAAAGTTCTAAATTCACAGTGGATGAAGTTGAAAACTGTATCCCCGAACGGGAAAGGGTTCACCAGGCACTTGTGGACCTGATTGAAAAAAATAGACCCTATAACCTGGAGTTCGAAATAAACCCTGTCACCGGATCTGAAAAAAAAGTCATCCAGTCTGTGGCAGAGCTGATTAAAAATGATGCCGGGGGTGCCCAAAAGGTTACAGGTGTGGTGCAGGACATCACATGGCAGGTCAAGGCCAGACGTGAAAAGGAACGGCTTGAACGTCAGCTCCAGCAGGCCCGGAAACTTGAAGCCATCGGGACATTGGCCGGCGGCATTGCCCATGATTTTAATAATATCTTATATCCCATCATAGGGTTTGCCGAGCTGTCCATTGAAGACCTGCCTGAAAACCATCCAGTGAAAGAAAATCTTGAAGACATTCTCCAGGGAGCCATAAGAGCCCGGGATCTGGTGAAACAAATCCTTTCTTTCAGCCGCCAGAGAGAGGAAACACAAAGGCCCTTAGCCATTGAGCCATTGATAAAAGAAGCATTAAAATTATTAAGAGCCACCATTTCTTCCACCATAGACATCCAGCAGGAATTTCATGATGATATTTATGTCGTATGTAACGACATCGAAATCCATGAAATTATCATGAATCTTTGTACCAATGCCTACCACGCCATGGAGGGGACAGGGGGAACCCTGAATGTGAGTTTAAAAAAAGAAAGCCCGGAAACAGATTTTAATTTACCCCTGGGTGAATATTGCTGCCTTGCCATAAAAGATACCGGAACCGGCATTCCTCCAGAAGTAATGAGTCATATTTTTGACCCCTACTTTACCACCAAATCTTTGGGTAAAGGCTCCGGTCTGGGGCTTTCTGTCATCCATGGCATTGTTAAAAATTATCAAGGAAGCATCACCGTTGAAAGTGAACCCGGAAAAGGGACCGTCTTTAACGTATATCTCCCCACAACATCCCCGGGACAGATGCTCAATCAACCCAAGGAACCGGAGATACTCCATGCCCCAGGCAATGAAAAAATACTGTTTGTGGATGATGAAGAGTCCATCGTCAAATTGGGAACTCTAATGCTTGAACGTATGGGATATCAGGTGAGCGGTCATGTCAGCAGTATTGATGCCCTGGCCCTGTTTAAATCAACCCCGGACCAGTTTGACCTTGTCATCACCGATATGTCAATGCCCCACATGGTTGGCACGGAACTGGCCAAAGAAATAATGGCCATACGTCCAGAGACACCTGTTATTATCTGCACCGGATTCAGTGAGCGCATTGACAGGGAGATGGCCCCCTCACTTGGCATTCGGGCATATATTAAAAAACCGATTTTGCGTAGGGAACTGACAACTGCTGTGCGGGAGGTTCTTGATCAGACGAAAATGGGCCATGGCATGGTCAATACAATTTAAATACGTTTGCACCTTAAATGGATACCTCCTATTGACCAAACAATCATTTTAATGCTATGGATATAAACGATGTTCAAGTTTTTATGATTATCTAAATTTGAAATTTAACACTAGTCAAACGGTCATTAAAGGAACACCGATCTACAGAAAAGGGCCATCAATCTTGATATTAGCTAAATTTGTAATATTTATCAAACAACACATCGAAGATCTTAATAATACCCTGGAGCAGTATCAAGCTGAGGCGAGGTTGGCCTTCAGCCAAAAAACATGGCTCCGCTTCTCTCTTACGGATATATTAATGAAACGCTGTCTGTTGGGTAAAATTTGAACATCAAGCATATAAGGCAAAAAAAAAAGAACCCTAAAGGAGACTGAACGTCAATGGCACCACAGTTACTTATTTACGAACAGGCAATACCCATAAACAAAAACCGACATGCAAACTATTCGATTAAACCAGACAATGATTACTCTTTTGCAAAAACGATCAATTCTGTACCATTGACCACCGTCGAATTTTCACATGCCTCTTTAGACTTTCCCATAATCTTTGCGGGGACAGACAGTGATATCATGCCGGTAGCTGTCCTGGGATTGAAGGAAAATGAAAATCTCTTTGTCGCAGAAGACGGCACCTGGAATCCTTCATACATACCCACTTTCATACGCCGATACCCGTTTGTCTTTTCAAGTACAGATGACGGTAAAACACTTACCCTCTGTATTGACGAAAAATACAAGGGGTGCAATGAGAACGGCAAGGGAGAACGGCTTTTTGATTCAGATGGTGAAAAGACCCAGTACCTGGCAGCCGTCCTAAAATTTTTACAGGAATATCAGGCCCATTTCCAAATCACTCAGGCCTTTTGTAAAAAGCTTAACGACTTGGGCCTTTTTGAAAAAATGAGGGCAAAATACACTACCAAGGATGGTCAGGAAAAATCCCTTACAGGATTCATGGCCATTAATCGAAAAAAACTCAAAGAACTGCCCGAAGAAACACTTCTGGCCATGGTAAAAACAGATGAACTGGAAATAATCTATCTTCATCTGCAATCAATGCGAAATTTTTCAAAAATGACACCATTGCTCTCTGAAGATACAGATACAGATGAAGAAACAGATAATCAAGAAGAGATAACATCCGAGATCATGGAAAGCCAAGACAATCAAGAAGAGATAACATCCGAGATCATGGAAAGCCAAGACAATCAAACCATAAACTGATCGGCATGGCCAGACAGATCTTAAATCTGTCGCCCCTTTTTTGTCCTTCCCATGAAAACGTTGTGTTTGCCCCATGGATAGGACAGAAGAGGGCTCATGGTTTTGAACCGATGAAAGACAAGGCCTCATCCATCCAGGTATCCAGGCTCAGCACGTTTGCCCGCTGACGGTAAGCCATGCGCAGGGTGCGTTGCCTTGCAAAATAAAAAAAGACTCTGATCAGCTGATCACACCCTGGTATTTGAGATCTTTTCAATGCCTTCAAGATTGTTATAATACCAGGGAGAAAAAACCGCACAAGCTGCTCGTCCTCAACGCTGATACAACCGTGCACACTGCCGGGATTCCCTTGTCTTGCACAGCGACCAAACAGCTGACGGTCAATCCTTCCTGACTCGTTTCGTTCAAGACTGACAACATGCAGCCCACCAAGGGCATCGACCTCTGGAGCCAATTTAATATCAGTACCCCTGCCAGCCATATTGGTGGCGATGGTAATCCTGCCCACCTGGCCAGCCCTGGCAATAATGGCCGCCTCATCCTTATGGTGAACGGCATTGAGAAGGTCAAAATCCATCCCCTTTGCAACCACCAAAGCGGATAGACGTTCACTGTCCTTAACGGTTCTCGTTCCCACAAGAACAGGACGTCCCACAGCATTCCAATGTTCGATCTCATCAACAACTGCAGCAAATTTGCTTGAAAGATCGGGGTAAACACTTTCAGTATATATTTTTCTTTTACAGGGTCTATGAGTTGGAATTACCATAATGGGAACTTTATATATATGCCACAACTCACCGGCGACCTCCCGTCCTGTTCCTGTCATGCCCGAGAGCTTGCGAAAAAACCTGAAAAATTTTTGAAAGCTCAAACTTGCCAGGGTTTCTGTGGGCCGGGAGATCTCAAGACCCTCTTTTGCCTCTACGGCCTGATGGAGGCCATTGCTCCAGCTTCGATCGGGCATCAAACGTCCGGTACGCTCAGCCACAATGACAACAGCACCCTCCTGAATAACATACTCCTTGCCCAGTATGTAGAACTCCCTGGCCGCCAAGGCCTGTTTGATCAGCTCCACCCTACGAGCCGGGCCCCTCCAGATAAGCGGCAAACCGACCGATGCCTTGACCAGTTTTTCAAGACCAAGATTGGTCAAGCAAATGGAGCGATAGGTGAGATCCACCTGATAATCCTTACCCCTTTCCAGTTGCTGAGCAATATTTGCGGCGATGGTTACCGCATCGGTCAAAACCCGGTTTTCACTCTTTGAAGAAATAATCAAAGGGGTTATAGCATCATCAATCAAAATGCTGTCTGCCTCGTCAACAATGACGGTATCCAAACCGCGCAAAACCAGTTTGTCATCAACACCGGCATGGGAAAATGTCAGAGATTTCAGCATCCTCCGGGACGGGCTGCCATAGGCCCCCATCTGCAAACGATCACGCAAAAAATCCGCCAGCAGCTCCTGGCTTGTCGTGTAAACCACACTGCATTCATAATTACTGCGACGCTCGAAGGATTCCATACCCCGCAAAACAGAACCGACTGAAACCCCGCAAAAGGAATAAAAAGGTTCCAGAATCTGAGCATCACGCTCTGCCAGGTAATCGTTAACCGTTAGAACGTGACAAGGCCTTCTGGTCCAACCTGCAACAACTGCCACTAAACCCGCCACCAGGGTTTTGCCCTCACCGGTTGCCATCTCCGAGATATACCCGGTGTGCATGGCAAGCGCTCCCATCACCTGTTCTGGATAGGGAGTCATACCAAGAACTCTTCCGGAGGCTACCACAAGAAGAGCAAAGGCTTCATCCACCCTGGTTTCACTATCCTTGGAACGACGTCTGAACCCATGGGACAATCCGATCAATTTTGCCTGGATTTTTTTATTACCAAGTGTTTCAAACCCACGGGCCTGTTCACAGATTTTAATGGCCTTTCGTTCCAGCATTTTCCCAGCACAAAACCCATTTTGAAACCGCCCCATCAGCCCATGGACAAGCCTGTCCATTCCAGTCGGAAGGTTCTCAGGCAAAAAAAGCTGGGAGCGGCAATACTCTTTTGCAGGTACAATCATAGTTGATATCTGTTTTGAAGTAGCTGTCTGAAGCTGCGAATCCATTGCGACATCAGGGGTGTTGAACCAAGGGTCAATCGCAACTGTCCCGATTGACCATGGTATAAACGACTGTTCTCCACCCAATGAAGGGGTAATGAAATCTGAAAAAAAGGCTCTATGGTTTTCAGCCCAGTCTGATCCCTTCCGGAAACGGCAATATCTCCCCCCCCCAGCCATCCCAGGGCTGCAGACGGCAATGTCTCCTGCTGCACCGGTGAAATATTATCCGTGGTGACGCTGATATTGATATGAGTCTGGCCATTGATGCGTACCTCACCCTTTTCAACGCCGTCGTTGAAAAGCCTGGACGCCTCGACCTGGGGGACCACCACCCGGAACGTGAACGAACTGTCATTGATAACCATTCCCACCTCCGAGCCCCTTGGCAACCATACCCCCACCCGTTCGGCCAAAAGAGGGGCAATCCACTTCCCCCTTTGACTGGCCCGGACAATCAGGGCCTTGCGTCTCCTTGCCAAATCTTTCAATTTTGCAGCAAGATTTTTTTTCCGTTCCCGTATGGGTAAGAGATCTGCAATCTGTGTAATGCTCGCCTTTTGTTCCACAGCCAGTAGCTGACGCCATCGTGCCTGAAGCAATTGAATATCCATCTCAAGCTCCCTGTCAGATAACAACAAAAGAGCTGTTCCCTCATGGACCATGCTCCCGTCCGGTACCATTATTTTTACCAGATAACCGGGGGAATCATTGACCACCCTCTGGTAGTGTTCAGCCTCGATAATCCCGGGTGCCCGGAACCTGTCAGGAGCAGGTAGAACCATTAGCAGTAACACCAAGGCCGACAGGCCTGTCAGGGATACCATCCATGCCCGGGCTCGTATACGGGCCAAACGGCTGCTTGTGGCAAGATATTTTATCAATCGGAACGGCGGCATGACAAGGCTTGTGATCAAAAGCGAACCTGCCAGCAGAAGGCCTAAAATAAAAAATTTTTCAACCACCAGAAAGATAATACCGAGCATGATCAGAATGCGGTATATATAGCTTGCAAAGCCAAAAAGGACAAGGCCTACAGCTCCAGGAAGCGTGCGGGCATCTCCCCTTGCATCCCTGGAACCAAAAAAATAATGTTCAAACAGATAAATCAATTGATTGCGGGAACGGGTATGCAGATTGGGAACGTCAATGAGATCGGACAGGATATAGTATCCGTCAAAACGCAAAAGTGGATTAATGTTAAAAAGAACCGTTGAAATGGAAGCAATAAAAATGATATTATACGCTAAGCTGTGTATAATTCCCTGGCCTGAATTGACCCAGATAAAGACCATGACGGCTGCGATGAAAATCTCCACAATCATGCCTGCTGCTCCCACAAAAGCACGCTTCCAACGACTCCTGAAAGTCCAGCTGGAGGTGGCATCCACATAGGGAAGCGGAGAGAAAATCAGTAGCATGAACCCCATGACATGCACTTCACCACCGAAATACCGACAGACAATGGCATGCCCAGCCTCGTGAAGTACCTTGACAAGCAAAACCCCCAGATAAAGTAAAACCAAATTATCTGGAGCCAGCAAGCCTTCGGAATGGAGGAGAAAATCTTCCATATTATCGATGATCAGTTTAGCCCCGGTCGCCACCACCAGAAACCAGATTACCGCACCGATGGGCCCCATTAACGGTCGGATAAAAGGAATAATGGCTTTGAGCAGATTGTCAGGATCAAAAACAGGAATGCGCAAAAATAGAACAGACATCAGTTTTGAGCGGGTTTCCCTCTGACGGCGCCTGTTGTAGCGTTTAAACAGTTCTGCACTGTCCGCTGGGTTCTTGGAGTAGAGAAGATTGGACAGATAAAGCTGTGTCAAAAGTTGAATCACCTCTACTTGACCCGGAGTTCCATCGGCATCAAGCACCATGCACTCTTCCCACACCTGCTCAACACTCTTATCCGGTCGAAGCCGGGAAAGGAATTGATATCCTTGGGATCTGATCCTAAAAAAATTATTGCTGAACGGGTCGTGGAGCACATACCAGCATTCACCTCGATACCACTGCTTGCGGGTGCGAACAGTGGGCCTAAGGGCCACCCGCTCTCCTGCCACCCGGTGCCATGAATCGCTAAAGGTATTGGATAAAACTGCCATATCACCACCACAACCATAATCGAATAAAATCAACGGTCCTATGGCTCAAGATCCACATAATATTTCGTTTGCCCATGTCAATTCTGGCAAGACCCGTCATGCCCGGTCGCCACCAGGCAAAATCATCCATCGTGGTTTCCCCCCTGAGCCGGAAGACGTTCCCCTCCTCCTTTGGAGTGGCCACAGGTTCAATGGATTTTATCCTAAAGGGAAATTGTTCATTAGGTCTGCTGACAAAGCTGATCTTGCCAACCTGCCCAAGGGCTATTTCATGGATATCCCGTTCTTTTATATCTATCTGCACATACATTTTATCGAGTACCGACACCTTGAACAGAATATCTCCCTTTCGAACGGATGCACCCCGTTTCTGCTTTAAATCTCCATCCTCCACAACCACCCCGTTAAAAGGTGCGTAAATGCTTGCATTGGACAGGCGGTAGGCAATCCGTTTAAAGGTCGTCAGGGACTGATCCCGCTGGGCCTGGGCTATCCTCATGTCGGCAAGGGAATTTTGAGCCCTTGCTTTTTCAATTTCCCGGGAATAGCGGCTGATGTCTGAATTTATGGAAAAACGATCCAGAAGAAGCTCCGTGTTATCCATTTTTAAAAGTAACTGGCCATACTTGATTACATCCCCCACATGAACGTTCACCTCATCTATATAACCGTCAAAGGGGGCTGGCAGATAGACAAGATCATCACTTTTGAGAATAAAGGGCCCCTCTACACGATATACCCAGGTGCCGACTGCGGCATAAACCAGGAATAAAAAAATAAGCGATCCCAATAATTTAGCCCCGGTTTGTTGAATCTTGAAAAAATTACCAAGCTGATCCTTGGCCCTGGCTATCCACCTTGCGCCAAACCATCGGTCATGGAGCTTGAGATCCGCCAAACGACGGGTGACAATGTCGCTTATAACCCTGAGTCCACGCACTTGGGATTGGGAAAAAGGCACTTCAACCCGCTCGCAAACAATAACCCCTGTCGAGGTACTGCCAAGACGAAGAGGTATAGATAAAAGAAATGGCACGGCCTGCTCCCGGGAATAGAGGCAGTGATCCCGGGCCAGGGCATCGCTTTTTTCCGGTTCCGGCCACAGGATCTCCTCATCCTGATCAAAGGCCTCTTCCATGACCATCTCCAAGGACTGCACCACCGACATTTTATCATCAAATTTTTCCGTATGGCTGATGGCCTGTACCTTTACATATCCTCCCTCAAGCCATCCGATGGTGACCCTGACGCAGTCAAACCTTGCGGCAAGTTCGTTACAGACCCCCATGGCCGCACCCATATACCGTTCCTGCTCGTTCAGGATCAGCATCATGTCCATGGCGTTGGACAGGTGAACCACATCATTTTCTGCCTGTTGCAAAAACCGATTCCGTTGATAAATCGCCGGAATCTGGGATACCAATTTGAAATAGATCTCCAGGTCCGACATGGCCTCATTTGACTGGTTGTCAAGGAGCAAAACCACCACACTTGGCGACTGAGTATGGTCGATTTCCAACCGCATGGCAACCATGACCCCACTTTTTTTTCCAGAAAGGCTTCCCAGAAGTTCTGCGGCAAAATATCCCTGATCATGGGCAATGGCTGACATCTCCTGGGCCCTTATTAAAAGAGCTGATGTCCTGTCATCAATGTTATCATCCAGGGGCCATACACCCGCCCTGGTCCACACAGCTGAATCGGTCTCTTTTACCATTATGAATCCACGCCGGGCTTTGTAGAGTAAAGAAACCCCCTTTATGAATATCGACCAGAACGCTTTGGGTTCCCCTTTAAATTTGGGCAAAAACGCCAGCATCTCAACGGTCCAGGCAGCCACACGATCGGACCTCCTTGCTCCATATGTCACTTATAACACCTTCTTCAAGAGTAAAAATCCTGGAACACCCGGACGGACTTGATAATCATGGTTATCAAACTCAACCTTTACCTCCAACAGGCTACTGGCAGGATCCACAACAGGAGAAACAAACACAATGTGTCCCCGTTGTTGGACAAAGTCATCCTTGGAATGAATTTTTAAATCCACTTTTTCTCCCTTTATCAACCCATGGGCAAAACGCTCCTCGACGTTACAGACAAAAAGGCACCGGCGTGTATCCACAACCCTTACAAGAGGTTGCCTGGAATCACTTGTTTCGCCCTCTTCCAGATAAACATGTGTAACGATTCCGTCAATGGGGGAGCGGAGGGTTCTTTTTTCAAGCCTAGCCCTGGCCAGCTTATATTCAAACGCTTCTTTAATTTTACCCAACTCCTGCTGTTTACGTTCCGCAACGGCCAGTTCATAATCAAGCTCCTTCTTGGAAAGCTCTTCAAGACTCACAGACCGGGTCTTTTTAAACAGGGCACGGGTATCGACCCATAGCTTCTCCAAAGCCTTTTCCTTCAGCCTGGCAGCGTCCACCTTTGCCGTGTTTTTCCATAATACCCGCCGAATATTGGCCTCAAGTTTCTCAAGCTGGTTGTCGAGAAACAAAATCACCTCGCCTTTTTGAATATGCCCGCCTTCAAAGACCATTATTCGGGCAATCCGTCCAATACCGTCGGAACGTAAGGTCACCTTATGAAGGGGTTCGGTAATACCGGAAACGGCCAACTCATCCGAAAGTTCCATTCCAAGATCGGCGTCACTTCCATTGATACCTTTTTTAAAGGTATCAAACTCTTCGCTGAAAGAGGTTAAGGGCTCAATCATTACACCATCAACCGGAGGTTGGGCTAAAACGGACAGGGGCAGAAAAAAACAACCGACAAATAACCAGGCATTCATAGAAAACATATTCCTAAGTATCATGGCCATGGTCATCCTATTCCTTAATCTCATAATCCTGAAGAAAAGAGCCTTCAGCAAACTTTAAGGCCATCTGTGCATCCTCGTAATAGATGAGGCTTTTGATCCGATCCTCCAGGGCTTTGTTCAGGCGTCCCCCACTGTCCAGAACCAACTTGCTGTTGCTTTGACCTGAACGAAAACGCTCAGATTCAATATCGAGCATACGTGATTTGATAGAAACGATTTTATCGTATTCCACCAGCATGTCCCTGGCCGTTATAATATTCCTCAGGGCCGTATCAATACTGTTTGTCAACGCTATTTCCGTGGCTTTGATATCAAGCAAGGCCTGCTTTTTACGATGTCTTGCAGTGATAAGTTCGCTTTTACTTTTTTGTCCCCCATAAAGAGGAATACTCACATCAAGCCCCACGCTCCAAGAGATATGATCTGCTAACTCACTTTCATCCCATGCCTCACCTGTGTCGGAACCAAAGCCATTGAGACCGTAACTTGCCTTTAAATCCACTTGGGGATATCGCTGATTTTTGGCATATGCAATGCGAATATTTTCATAGGCTAACTTTTTCAGGCCAGCAATGTATTCAGGCCTGAGTTCAAAGGATCTTTTAAGGCTTTTTTCAAAATCAGGTGTTGACACATTTTCTCCGGGCGTGTCAATGGCAACGATGGATGGGGTACCTTCACGGGCCGTGGAAAAAAGGAAATTGCGCAGTTCGTTAACGGCAGACACGATTTTTTGCCTTGCCTCTCTTTCTTTTGTCCTGTGAAAGGCAAGACCTGCCTCCATATCGAGCAATTCTGTTTCGGCTGTCTTGCCAAACTTCACCTCTTCTGCCAGATGGGCAAGCATTATTTTAGTTTTTTCAAGGGATTCTGATCTGATTTTCAGAATCTCCTGAGCTTGAAAAAGTTTCCAGTAGGCTGCAATGGCCTGGGAGACAATATACATTAACTCCTGGCGATATTCCTGTTTTGCCACTTCGGAAAGGGCTTGGGAAAGATCAATATTGGCCCGAGTAACTTTGATGCCACAGTCTCTCAATAGCGGCTGGGTAATTGAAAAATTCGGGTAGGTGGTATACTCATTCCCGTTTTCCTGCAAACTATTATTCAGCTTGGCAAAATCAAACCCTGTTTTCAAACGTGCCCCTGTGGCCAGGAGAAGTTCGACCCCCATTCCCAGAGCAACGTCTTTTTCTTCAAACTCATCATCCCCCAAGCGTGCTCTGGCCTCCTCTGTGGTGTTCCGGGTATGATTCTTATACTTCTTGACAGAGAGTGAAAGAACAGGTTCAAAAATTGATTTTTCACCCTTAAGATTTTCCTGGGAAACAATCCAATCAAGCTTTTGATAGGCAATCTTATCGTTTTGCTCACAAACCTTGGTGACAAACTGTTTCAGGGTGAACCTCTGGGTGTTCGGGCTATGGTTATGCGCCTTTTCTTCGTTGAAATCAGAATTAAAATCGGAAGAGCCTGCATGGGAAAACCCTGCCCCCAGGATCATCGCAAGGAGAAAAGAACAGCAGACAATTTTGCTACAAGTCAACAGGTTAAACAAAGAAATTTTCATTTAAATAACAACGCCCCCATTAAAAAGTGGAATTAATCACAACATCGACCACTTGGTGAAGGGGTCAGGCCTATGTCATTGGCATTTTTGTTAAAAACGCCAATAACGCAGACCTGACCCTGTTGCAGCACCAACTGTCAAAAATGGCCGATGTTGTGATCAAGCCCTATACTATAAATTCAATCCCCGGGGACAGATTTAATCTGTCTCCGGAGTTGCAAGGTTACTTGTGGACGACAACTGACACCAGACTCGTGCAATACCGTTGCATACCGTAATATGTTAATGATTTTTTCTTACCAAGAGAAAAATCCCGGTATCTTTAGCCACGGCAATCACCCTTGTATTGGTGTCTGCAGGGGCAGGAATAAGGTCAAGGCCAAGGTTAACCGATGGGCCATAGCTGTCAATGTTCTCCCATCCACCTTTCCCGTTATTCATCGTTGAATCCCAAACCATGAGAACGGTTTCCAATGACTGCCATTCACCGGCTCCCCCATTGGCATCTTCGTTCCAGAAAAGGATGGAAACATCCTGGTCAGACAAACCTTGATCTATGACAAAGGATATCAAAATATCCGACCCGTCGTAATTTACCGTATCGATGGCCATGCCGTCAATAAATTCAAAACCAAGATCGGTAAGGTCGGTCAGGTCGGGTACGCTGTCTTTATCCAGCAGACTCAACCAGGCTTCCCATGCAGACTCGGGGGCAAAAATTGCCAAATTACGGTCGCCTGTGGATAATTGATCAAAATCCTGGCCGCTTGGTTCGTCTATATCCTGGTAACGATTCAAAACCAGAATGGTTATATCTGAACGATTCAAATAGGTCCTCTCCTCATTTTCAACCCAAACGACAATATTGTCTGCCTGCCTATCTGATCTGTCCGTCAATATCATCCGGTCGGAATCCATATCATTTTCTCCACTGTCCACGAGATGCTCCGACTGCCAGTCAGGTCTTTCTGATATCTGGATTCGATCATAATCCGAAACATTTTCCGGCCTCATCAGCGACAAATCCAAGAGTGATTCTACAACCGGGTCTGGCGGCGGTGGAAGCACAGGATCGGGAACCACTGGATCGGGTACCACTGGATCGGGTACCACTGGATCGGGTACCACTGGATCGGGTACCACTGGATCGGGCACTACTGGATCGGGTACCACTGGATCGGGTACCACTGGATCGGGTACCACTGGATCGGGTACCACTGGATCGGGTACTACTGGATTGGGTACTACTGGATCGGGTACCACTGGATCGGGTACCACTGGATCGGGCCGTGACGAAACCACGGAATCGGGCCGTGACGGAACCACGGGATTCGGCGGTGGCTGCGGAATCGGTGTAAATTCCAAAGAAGAAATATTACTTATACCACCGCCTACTCCAGTCGCAGCCCCTGTGTCCAAATCAACATCAACCGTGTCTTTTGGGCTGTACTCAAGGGTATCCTGCCCTCCCTGCCCATTGATGGCCCCTGTCACACCTGCATCAGATGCAAAAACGAAACGATCGGTACCATCACCTCCAAACAAAGCCACGTCCGGTGTGCCGCTGATCTTGAAATTATCATTTGCATCTCCTCCGGTCAATACCTCAAAACCACTGAATGAGAGGGAGGGGTTGACCTTGTAAGAACCGCCAGAATCTCCCACCTCCCACACGGCATCATGCTCAATGCCAAAGAGGTTATCATCGTTGTTCTCGTCCGAACTTCCCACAATTCTGGTGATATTGTCAAAACTTCCCTCAAGGGAGGTTGAAGCACTGCTGTCCTCCCCTTTAAAACCGTGCTTATCCGTTCCAAGGTCAAGCAGGCGAATGTGCCGGGCAATCGTATAGGCTGAGAAATCAATGGTATTTTCACCCTTTCCACCACCTATGGCCCCTGTTAATCTGGCCTTGTCGGCAAAAACAAAGGTGTCGTCCCCATCTCCTCCCAAAAGGGTATGGGATTGAGTGCCTGTTATCTCATAGGTGTCAGCACTGGTTCCACCCTGGAGGGTTTCAAAACCTGAAAACGCCAAGGTATTGTCACTGGTGTAAAGGTTAGTTCCATCCACCTTCCACCGACTGTCACTGTCACGTCCCGTGAGGATGTCATTCCCAGTTCCACTCCCCTCTACCTTGTCCACATTGATGAATTGCCCCTCAATGCCCTCAACGGTAAGACCAAATCCATCTGCCAACCCAGGATCACCTACAGCGACGCTGGTACCGAATAAAACCTGGCTCAAATCGACAAAATCATTACCCGTACCACCGTCCATGTCCCCATCTAAAAGGGCTTGATCTCCAATAACGAACAAATCGTTTCCTGCACCAGCATCTACGTTACCGGTAAAGCTTGTTCCGGCTTTAAAGTCAAACGTATCATCTCCATTGCCACCGACAAGGTCGATATCCTGGTCAGCGTTTACGTTAAAGGTGTCGTTTCCACTGCCTGATACAAACAGATCCACGCCATGGCCCTCATGGGTGACGGTATTACCCCCTTGGGTCACGATGACACTGCTCAAGTTCACGGTAAGGTCAGCAGTGACCTTGGAAAAATCCATGGTATCCTCCCCTTCCCCAACCTCTTCCAATACCTTGTCATCTGTTCCCCAGTCATCAAGGAAAATATAGCGATCGTCACCAATCTGCCCCTCTAATATATCACTGCCCGCTCCGCCCTCAAGAATATCATCACCATCGCCGGCAACTATTTGATCGTCACCTCCCATTCCCTGGAGCAGATTGTCATGTTCATCTCCCAAGAGAGTATCGTTGTTGCTCCCTCCAATGACATTTTCAATACCATCAATGCCTTTGGCCATGCCGCCGTTTACCCCCACGGCCTCTCCCGTAGCAAGATTCACCAGAACCACATCGTCATAGGCCGTATAATCCAGGGTGTCGTTACCCCCACCGGCATGGATGAGACCGTTCAAGGTGGCATCATCGGCAAAAACAAACTGATCGTCTCCCTGCCCGCCGTCAAGATCATTGGTCTCTGCTCCTTTAATATCGAACTCATCGTTCATATTGCCAGCATTGAGTGTCTTGAAACCGCTGAAAGAAAGCTTCTGTCCGTCCGTTTCATAGGTGCTGTTCTCACCATCAATGGCCCATACGCTCTCTGTGGAAAGAGCAGTCAGTTCATCATCGCCAATGCCTTTGATTTCGTTAATATCAGTAAAAACACCACCGATTCCCGTGGTGGTACCGGTAAATCCATTATCTCCGACATCCGTCAGATGGACGGATATGCCGTCGGCATACGCCCCTCCCGATGCTTTGGAAAAATCAAGGATGTCGGCTCCAGAGCCTCCCACAAGGTTTCCACTGATGGTGGCATCATCTTCGATGATAAACAGATTACCCAGATTGCCGCCAATGATGTTCTCAACTTGGTCACTGGCATGGCTTACCATGCCCCCTTTTTCACCCACGGCTTCAAACCCGCTGGATGAAAAGGTAAAGGTCAGCTTGCCCGTAGCATCTGAGACCCCGGAAAAGTCATAGGTGTCGTTTCCCTGCCCTAGGGTTTCGACAACCGTATCCTCACCCCATCCGTCCGTAAAGACATAGGTGTCGTTTCCCTTTCCTCCCTCAAGGATATCGTCGCTTGAGCCGCCGATGATAACATTGTCATTATCATCGCCTGTGATGGTGTTGGAACCGCTTCCTCCAATGAAGTTCTCAATACCGGAAATTCCGTCTGTGGAAGTGGCGAAACCCGTTGCAAAATTAACTGTAATATCAGTTGCATAGCTGCTAAAATCAAGGGTGTCTCCATCTGTATTTCCGGAAACTGGCTCTGGGTTTTCACCCTTGATCGTACCGATCAGGACTGCATTTTCAGCAAAAACAAAGGTATCTGCACCCGCCCCGCCCAAAAGATCGTAGGTTTGAGTTCCATCTATACTGAAGATGTCCGTGCCAGTGCCACCTGCCAGGATGTCAAACCCTGTAAAGTCAAATGCTGCTCCTCCGGTGGTATAAATCGCCCCCGCATCCAGGCTCCAAGAGGAGACTGCGTCCATGCCGGTCAGGTGGTCCATGATTCCCACTCCCGGAGTCTTTACAGCGTCGATATTGACAAATCCGTCGACAAGACTTGATTCCGTACCTGAAAAACCGCCTGTCCCAAGGGCCGTGATCACAATGTCACGCCCAGTTGTAAAAGTTTCGAACGAAAGGATGTCAAGACCTGCACCACCGTCAATGCCCCCGGCAAACATAATGTCCTGCCCAAGGTTGTAACTGTCGTCGCCAGCCCCCCCTGCAATATCCTCAAAACCTGAAAAAACAATCTGCTGGTCGCCACTGGAATAGGTGCTGTCAGCCCCCACAGTGTCAATTTGCCATGTGGCATTTACGTCAAGGCCGGTAAAACGATCCCGGCCCGTTCCGGTCCCAAGAAAATCTACGTTGGTGAATCCCAAAAGATCAGCGGTTCCGTTTACCTTAACGGTTCCGGCAAAACCGTCCGCGTCGCCAATGGCCTGGAGGACAACCTCCCTGTCCTGGGCTGAATCATCAATGTTCAAGGAGTCGTTACCCTCTCCTCCGTCAACGCCACCGGCAAGTGTCGCACCTGCCTTGTAATTGAAGAGATCATCCCCCCCATTGCCTTCTATATAAACCCCATCACTGCCAAGAACTTGAAAGGTGTCCACATCCGAACCTCCAGCCAGGGTCTCCACCGCCTCCAGTGCAAGGGTGCGACCGTTCCCGGAATAGCTGCTGTCAGACCCGTTGATGTGCCAGAGATTGACTTCGTCAAGACCTATGAGGGTATCGTCACCATCACCGCCCACAAGGGTGTTCAGGTTATCGAATTCTCCCACACCCAAAATCTGAGCCTTAAAACCGCTCTCGGTTCCAAGGCCATTGAGACGAATGGTCTGATCCGCATTGTTGCCTTCAAAACCCAGGATATTGTGCCCCAGACCCGCCTTGACAGTCTCAATGCTGTTATTCTCATGGGTAATCTCAAGATCCGTACCCACAACCTTTTCGCTGCCGCTGGTGAACAAAAGATCCTGGGTTACACCGGATAGATCCAGGATGTCACTGCCCTCGTCAGAGGCCTCAACCACGGTATCATTACCAGAACCATCCATAAAGAGGTAGGTGTCGTCTCCTGCACCGCCGACCAAAAGGTCCTTGCCCCCAAGGCCCACAAAAAGGTTGGCCTGACCATCACCGGTAAGAGAATCATCCCCCTGGCCACCGATAATTTTGAAAATAGATTTGACCTGGGTCAACCCGGATGCCGTCTGGGTACCGAGATTTACGGTAACACCTGCCGTATTTGCTGAATAGTCCAGGGTATTGATGCCACCGCCACCGTCAATGCTTCCAGAATCACCTTCGAGGGCTGCACCATCGGCAAAGATGAACAGATCTTCACCATCACCACCGATCAACCCCCTGATTCTTGTGAATTCAAGTTCACCCTCACCACTGGTATAGGTGTTAACGGTGTTGCCAATGGACCAGGAGCCAGTGTTGAGACCCGTGAGGGCATTGTTACCGTCCCCTCCGTCCAGGATATTAAAATTGGTGATCACCGCACCTGCTACTGTTGCGTTAAATCCGTCCACATCTCCCAAGGCCGTCAATAAAGCGCCCCGTGGGTTTTCACTGTCGGAAAAGCTCAGGGTGTCGTCATCCAGGCCACCGTCAAAACCACCGCTCAAGGCTGCATTATCTTTAAACTCGACAATATCGTCCCCACCATGGCCGTAAAGGTTCCCAGTTTCCAGCCCAACAATCTTAAACGTATCAATCTCGCTTTCACCATGAAGATCTTCCACCCCGCTGAAAACCAGGGTACGACCGCCTGTGGTGTATTTGCTGGCGGTTTTGTTGTTCAAGATCCAGGTGTTGTTCAGGGCCATGGCCGTGATACTGTCTTGGGCATCGGTGCTGCCCACAAGGGTGTTCATATTATCAAACCCGCCCTGAACCACCGTTTCGGTTCCTGCAAACCCATCCACAGTGCCAAGTTCCGTGAGGACCACCCCGCGACCGCTCTGGTATGAACTGAAATCAAGGATGTCCACTCCAGAAAACCCATCAACCCTACCCGATAAAACGGCCCCATCAAGAAATACAAAGGTGTCGTCTGCAAGACCGCCGACCAAATCTTCCATGTGGCCACCTGTGTGGCTAACATTAATGCCGTCCCCCGTGACGTCAAGGTTGCCCAAGCTGTCCAGGGTAAATTCCAACGAACCCGTAACCAAAGAAAAATCAAGGCGATCGTTGCCCCCGTCCTCGAGCTCATGGATGGTGTCTGTTCCGGATCCGTCGTTGAACCCATAGGTGTCGTCACCCCCACCGCCCTGGAGACTGTCATCTCCCTGGTTGCCCGTGATCACATTATCCTGATCATCACCCACAATCGTGTCTGCAAACCGGCTGCCCACGACATTCTCAATGTTGATCAGCGTGTCCTCACCAATGCCTGACCCTCCGGCAACATCCCTTGCCGTCCCAAGGGTAAGATCCACCACCACGCCATTTTCTGCATTCCCATAATCAACCGTATCAATGCCGTCACCTCCGTCCATCTCATCGTTGCCGCCGTTACCTATAAGGATATCGTTGCCCCCCATTCCCACAAGGCGATCATCCCCTGATCCGCCAAAGAGCAGGTTGTCGTTGTCATCTCCCATGAGGGTGACGCCAAGACTGTTGGAAGCCACGGTATTGAAACCCGTTACCCTACCTGCAACACCCGTTGCTGTTTTACCAGGAATATCCACGATCACGGCCTCTGTGTAGGCCCCGTAATCCAGAGTGTTGACACCGTCGCCACCGCCGCCGGTAAGGTTGCCCGAAACAGTTGCCCCGTCTGAAAAGACAAAGAGGTCAGATCCAGTACCACCGATCATGGTGTCAAATCCGGAAAAGAGCATGGCGCTACCTTCACTTGTATAGCTACTGTCAGCAGGCTCCTTTCCAAGGTTCCAGGTCGAATCGCTCTCCATGCCGGTAAGGGCGGAAATACCGTTGGTGGCAATGAGGCTGTCCACATTATCAAACTCGCTCAATGTAGTGCCCCCCATACCAGCAAACCCGTCAATTGATCCCAATTGATCCAGGGTGATATCAAGCTTTGAAGCACTGGTGGAAAAATCCATGGTATCGAAACCAGATCCGCCGTCCACAGATCCGGTAAATCGGGAGCCGCTTTCAAAGACAAAGGTATCATCCCCAGTGCCAGCTACAAGATTTTCCACCCCGGTTCCAACATGGTCCACCCTGTCCGTATCACGGATCACATGGATGCCTGCCACAGCAATGGTAAGGGTAAGCTGGGCAGTAACATCGGAAAAAACCATGGTGTCGTTGCCCTGATTTGCAAGTTCAACCACCTGATCTCCAACTCCCCAGCCAGCCAGGAAGCTGTAAGTATCATCGCCCTGACCGCCGGCCATGGTGTCGGAACCCGCATCTCCCACCAAAGTATCATTGCCCTTACCGCCCCTGAGGTCGTCGTCCCCAAGGCCGCCGTGGATAACGTTGTTCCCGTCATCACCGGTTAAAATATCGTTGCCTGCTCCACCGGTGAGATTCTCCATACCCGTCACAACACCGGTATATCCGGTCAAGGTATGGCCCAGACCCGTTCCAGGATTTTCACTGCTTAAATCGGCAATCACCTGGGACAGATACCCTCCCCCCGGTGCCGCTGAATAATCCACAGTGTCACTGCCAGCACCGCCCGTGATGTCAAACCCGACACTCAGACCTTCCAACAGGGCAAACAAATCGTTTTTGTCTCCCCCTGCCAAGTTTTCAACCCCGACAAAACGCATATCCTGACCGTCCAGGGAATATGTGTCTCCCGTGTCATTAAATATCCACATGGCATCGGCATCGACACCGGTCAGGGTGTCTGTCTCACCCAAACCGCCCTGGAAAAGATCCATATTGTCAAACCCCAGAGTCAGCCCCGTACCCACACCCCCAAGGCCACTCAGGCCTGCATTGGTTAACCCGAGGGTAACCTCCTGGATGAAATCGGTATAGTCAAGAACATCCTCTCCGGCACCTCCGTCGATAAATCCGTCAAAAAGTCCCCCATCCACCAGGGTAAAAGTATCGCTATCCGACCCACCTTCAAGGATTTCCACTGAGGAAAATTCCAGGTAAGAGCCCCTTGTCGTAAGGGTGTCCATGTCACCGCCAATTTGCCAGAGACTGGCATCACTTACACCGTTAAATACATCGTTCTGGTTTGTAGACCCCATAACGATATTGATGTTTTTGATGTTACCCAAAAAATGGGACTCAATCACATCAAATCCATCCTTTGCACCCACGGCACTCAAGGAGATGGACCGGGCCGTATCAAAGGCCTCAAAGGTGAGGGTGTCTGTTGCCGCCCCGCCGACCAGATATTCAAAGGAAGTGAAGGAGAGCTCGGTGCCACCCGTGGTATATTGCCCGCTATCCTGACCAAGTATCGCCCATTGAGCCTCCTGGTCAAGGGCTGAAAGAGTGTCGTTGTTGGCGCCTCCGATCATTGAATCCATATTCTTGAAAACAGAACCTAATGAATCTGATCCCCCATGGATTCCTGAAAAACCATCCACCGGACCCGTGCCGGTCAGACTGGCCGTCACCTTGGTTGTAAAATCCCCATAATCCAGGATATCGACTCCAAGGCCCCCGTCCAGGGCTACCTGTTCTGTTTCACCGTCAGCGACTTTAAACCAGTCGTCGCCACTGCCGCCTGTCACACCTTCAATGCCGCTGCCTTCTTTGGTTACCGTGCCGCTATCGCTTTCAATGGCAATTCCATTGTTCAAAGCAATGGTAATATCCCTGGTGACTGCCGAGAAATCAAGAAGATCACTGCCCTGGTTCTCTGCCTCGACAACCGTATCATTGCCGAACTCGTCGGCAAACATATAAGTATCATCCCCGCCAAGGCCGGTCATGAGATCATCCCCACCAAGACCTACGATCACATTGCCACCTTCATCCCCGGTCAGAATATCGTCCTTGCTTCCGCCCGTGATGTTTTCAAAATGCAGTACGCTGTGTTCAAGGGTGTTGTTCACCCCTGTGGCAATACCCGTGGTCAAATTAACCGCAACTGCGGTGACATAATCGGTATAATCAATGAGATCCACACCACCGCCTGCGTCAATGATGCCGTCCACGAACGCTTCATCTACAAAAGCCATATGATCTGCCCCGGAAAGTCCCACAAGGGTGTCAATCATTGCAAAGTCAAGGGTTCGGGTGCTCGTATATGAACCACTGTTATGGCCGTCGATATTCCAGAAACCGTCCCTGTCAAGACCTGACAGGGTATCCAGAACCCCTCCGCCAGTCAGGGCGTTGATGCTGGTAAATCCATTGGCCAGGCTGGCTACCGTACCGTCGAATCCATCGGCCGTTTCAGGTTCGGTCAGATGAGTGAGTACAAAATTTTGCTCGCTCGTATAATCGGCAAAATCAAGGGTGTCATACCCTCCGTTACCGGCAATGTTTCCTGTCAGGGTCGCCTGGTCAGCAATGTCAAACAGATCATCCCCGCTGCCGCCCACCAGAACATCCATTGCAACGAAATTAAACTGTCGACCCGAGGTAGTGTAATCGCTTATGGTGGGATAGAGTTGCACATGCCAGTCAGCGTCGCGATCAAGGCCCCAAAGGGTGTTCTCCCCTGTTCCGCCGACAATTTCATCCATATTGGCAAAACCTCCCACCACACTTAAATCAAGATCATCGACCTTGACGGTGCCGTCAAAACCGTCGTTGGCACCAAGGCCCGTAAGGGTCACGTCAAGAGCCCCACCTGAAGCTTCTTTGGAACCCGCGGTGTAATCCATGGTGTCACGGCCTGCCTCTCCGTCAACCATGGCACCTCCATGGTGTTCGGCTGGCCTTGCCAGGGTCGCCCCCTGGTTGAAAAGGAAATAATCGGCATCACCACCGCCCAGCACCTTGTGTGACTGATCGCCCGTGAACTCAAAAATATCGTTGGCATCCCCGCCCTGGAGCACCTCAAAATCTGAAAAATCAAGGGTTACAGGTCGGGTGTTGTTCAGGATAACCGTACGTGCCTGAACAGTATCTTTTTTATTTTCATAATGGGTCTCATCCCCGGTCAGGGTCAACGCTTCGATAGCATGATATTGATTGGTCCCATCAATATCCCAGAAGGCGTCCTCATCATAACCGGTGATACGGTCATCGTCGCTTGCAGTGCTGCCCAGAATTTCGTCCATATTGTCAAACCCATAGGCCTGGGTGGGCATGATGTCGTTGATGGTGCCGGCAAACCCATCCGCGCCTCCCCGCCGAATAAGAACGGCATCACGGCCAGTTGTGGCTGAACTAAAATCCAGGATATCCTCGTCACCGCCGCCATCAACCATTCCGGTAAGGGTGGCTGCCGTGTCAAAAATGATCCAGTCAGCCCCGGAACCGGCCTTAATGGTGTGGGTCTGATCCCCGGTAAGGGTAAAGGTATCTGCCTGGTTGCCGCCGACCAGGGTTTCATAATTGATAAACTTCAAGGTCTGTTCAAGGGCCGTATAGGCGTTTAAATCCTCCGGTGCCACGGCATTGACAATCCAGTCGTTGATCTCGTTCAAGCCAGACAATTTACCATTGCCGCCGTTTCCTCCGATCAGGGTGGAAATATTTTTAAAACCGTTGGAAACAGCAGAATCCACCCCGTCAAAGCCAGAGTCATTGCCAAGGTTAGTCAAAAGAGATTTGTGAATATCGTTTGAGCTTGAGAAATCAAGGGTGTTATACCCGGCTCCGGCCTGGAGAATGCCATCCATGGCTGCCCCGTCTTCAAAGGTAAACAGGTCGTTTCCACTACCGCTCAAGATGGTGTCAAAACCACCGCCGCTGCGGTTTATTCTACTGCCGTTGGTCTCAACAACCTGAAGATCGCCAATGGTAATTTCCATGTCCGTCTGAATGGTGGAAAAATCAAGAATATCAATTCCATTGGTCTCGGTCAGGGTATCTGAACCCCATCCTGCATGGAAGATATAAGTATCGTTACCGTCCTTACCCTGAAGACTGTCGTCCCCAAGTCCGCCTATGATGATGTTGTCGGCACTGTTTCCAGTGATTGTATCGTTTTCATCCCCGCCCCAGACATTTTCAAATTCTCCTGTAATTTCCAGGGTAAGGTTGGTGTTGACCACCTGGGGGGAATTGGTGGTGGAAAGATCCACAGTTACGCCAAGGCCGGTCGTTCTGGTAAAATCAATGGTGTCCACACCACTTCCTGCCGTTTCATTAACAGCATCCTGACCAAGGGATGTGTCTGCGTCAAAAATATAAGTGTCGTTCCCGCCGTAACCGTAAAAGGTGTCCTTGCCGCTGCCGCCCACAAACACGTTGTCATTGTCATCACCATGGACAATGTTGTTCGCCCCGCCAGCAATAATGTTTTCAATACTGTTGATTCCCCCTGAGGTACCGGTGGTTTCCGACGCAGGTCCCAGGTCTCCCAGGCGGATCACGATATCTGTCATATAGGCACTGTAATCAATGGTGTCGATGCCGGTACGACCATCCAGGCTGTTCCACCCCCCGGCCAATTTTGCCTGGTCGGCAAACACGAAGGAGTCTGACTGATCCCCACCCACCAGGTTTTCAATGTTCTTGAAATCAATGATCCTTGAGCCAGAGGAGTAGCGCAGGCTTGCCTCTATCCCATCCCAGTAAGGTAAGGGATCACCGTCAATGGTGGTCCTTTTGCTGTCGTTGTAAATATTCCACACAGCATCATTGTTGAGCCCCACAATGGTATCTGTATTCTGTCCTTGGAGTTTGGCCGGACGTGCCATGGCATCAATGCCGTCTATATTGGTAAAGCCACCTGCCACAGTATCTTCTGTCGCACTGAAGCCGTCAATCAGCCCCAGGCCGGTCAGTATCCACTTCCTTGGATCATTGTACCGGGTGTAATCCATCCAGTCGTTGCCCCTGCCGCCGTCAATGCTGTTACCGTCTTCAAGAAAACCCACAACCTCGGTTGCCTGGGGATCTTTCATAACACGTGTCTGATCCTGAAATTCAAACTCGTCATCACCGTCATAACCCATAAGACTGACAGAGGTGTCCCCGGTGATCATGAACTTGTCATCGGCCATACCGCCAATCACGATCTCAATATTGTTGCTGGAGTGGGAAAGTTTATGATTAACATTTTCCCAGGTTTCACTGTCCTCGTTGTAGCTGCCATCCGTCACCCAGATGGCAGTGTCAATGACTGCGTGCAGATCATAAGTCACCCGAGTAAAGTCAAGAATATCCTTCCCCTCGTTCACATTTTCATTGATGGTGTCAACATCCCAGTCATTACGAACCACGTAGATATCGTCACCGGAAAGACCGGACATGATGTCGTTTCCTCTGCCGCCATCAATCACATTGTCCACGCCCTCACTTCCGGTAAGGGAGTCGTTATTTGTTCCACCGGTCACGTTTTCCATGTTCAAAACCCTGTTGGATTGCCCACCGTCAATACGGGTAGCAACCCCTTCCCCAAGGTGAACATCAACGACCCAGGTCACGGCCTGTCCGTCGTTGTCATAGTCAAGTCTGTCGCCAAGCCCCTCCTCACCGTCAATGACGCCCGTAAGGGAAGCACTCTCGGTCAAGGAAAAAGTATCGTCTCCGGTACCGCCAAGAAGGTCGTAAACCCTTGCATTGGTGAGGATAAAATGATCCGCTTCAGATCCACCCTGGAGGGTCTCCCACTGCTCGTCAAAATCCAGGATTCGACCTTCTGCCGTGTAGGTGTTGGTACCGTCCACATCCCAGACAGAGATCAAATCCGCACCGGTAAGGCGGTCGCCCTGCTGGGGATCATCTGCTCCCAGAAGGATCTCAATATTATCGAATCCATCACCAATGGTTGCCTCGGTGCCCTTGAAACCGTCCGAAAGGCTTCCAACAGATGTCAACACCGCGTCCCTGGCCGTTGTATAGGCGCTGTAATCTATAATGTCACGACCCTGTCTGCCGTCAATGTATCCGGTCAGAAGTGCCCCGTCCTGGAAGATAAAGGTATCGTCCGCCATACCGCCCACGAGATTTTCTATATGGGTATCCGCATGGGTGGTCTGGTTTCCCTGGTTGTCGGTCACAACCACGCTTCCCAGGGTAAAGGTAAGGGATGGGGTTACCCGGCTGAAGTCAAGGGTGTCATTACCCTCTGACAGATTTTCGTTCACCGTATCAGTTCCCCAATTGTCCAGAAAAATGAACCGATCATCCCCAGCACCGCCAGCCAGCGTATTGTCTTCACCATCGCTTGTCAAAATATCATCAGCACTTCCACCAATGACATTTTCCACATGATTCAAACGGTCCGCTTCATTATTGCCAATGCCCGTTGACCGACCGGTTGACAGATCCACGATAACGCCCGTGGTATAAGCAGAATAGTCGATAAGATCAAGCCCTGAACCTCCGCCGTCAATGATTCCAGAAAGAGTTGCCCCATCGGCAAACACAAAGGTGTCCACACTGTTGAGCCCCAGCAGGGTATCTATTTGCGTAAAGTCAAGGGTGTTGTTCCGGGTGTAAACCCCGCTATTTTCCGAGTTGATCTTCCATTCACCATCGGCATTGAGGCCCTGAAGGGTATCAATGAAACTGCTACCGGTAAGGGCATTGATGTTAAAAAAACCATCCCCCCCGTTGCCGGTGATGGAATCCTGGGTGCCGGTAAAGCCGTTGTCACTCCCCTGGCCTGTCAAAATAATAATTCGGGACGTGTCGTAGTTCCCATAGTCAAGGGTGTCATAACCACCCTGGCCATCTATAACACCAGTCAAGACGGCACTCTCCTCCAGGGAGAAGGAATCATCCCCAAGACCGCCGAAAATATCCATATCCGGCGTATGGGTAATGGTAAAAAGATCGGTGATACCCCCACCAGTAACCGTTTCAATATCAGCAAAGGCCGTGGCGTTGTCCCCTGATGTCACCTGATAGAAATTGTTGTCCATGGTCCAAGAATTCTCTAAGTCCGCTCCTGTAAGGCTGTCATTGACATCTTGGCTACCGGTTAGTTGATCCATGTTGCCAAACTGACCGGTAAGGCCGGTTACCGTTCCGTTAAATCCGTCCACAAGGCCCTTTTCGGTCAATACAAAATCAATGGCATTGGCATAGTCTGCTGTGGTGAGCGTGTCTGTGCCGCCTGCCCCGTCCAGGTTGATGGCCGTGTCGGTCATTAATTTAAAGGTGTCGTCGGCCCCGCCACCAATGACATTTTCAATGGCTGAGAAATCAAGGTCATTGGGGGAAGCCTCCAACAGGTGATCAAGCCCGTCAATGGTCCAGACGTTCGACAGATCCGCCCCGACAAGGGTATCGGTACCGGTGTTGCCGCCCACAATCTCGTCCATGTTGGCAAAGGTGCCCAACCCTGTAGCCCCTCCATCAAACCCGTCAAGACTGCCCAGGTCGCTCAGAGTAAACTCCTGACCGCTGCCGTAGGCGGCACTTGTCAGGATATCATGGCCTGAGGCCCCGTCCAGGTTGATGGTTGTCTCACCATTCAGGTTAAAGGTGTCGGTAATGACACCCCCAACGGCAGTTTCCATACCGGAGAATGTCAAGGATCCCCCCCCGCCGCTCACCTGGTGTAAAGAGCCGTTGATTACCCATGTATTGTCAAAGTTCGCACCGGTGACGGTATCGTCCATGACCCCACTGCCCGTCAGATGATCGATATTTTCAAAGCTTTCAACCGTATGGGTAACAGTTCCGCCAAACCCATCCTCATTGCTGGCATGGGTTAAGATTGTTTCCCGGCCCGTGGTGAACAGGCTGAAATCAAGGGTATCACTGCCGCCGTTACCGTCAATGCCACCGGCCACAGTTGCATGATCCTGGAAGATAAAGGTGTCGTCTCCGGTTCCAGCAATAAAATTTTCCACTCCCTGATAGTGGTGAATTGCCACCTGGCCGTTTCCATCATTCACCATGACCTCTCCAGGGCCGCCGTTCGAGGCAGCCAGCTCAAAGGTCAAATCCCTGGTGATACTGTTGAAATCCATGGTATCATTACCAGCATCAGCCTCTTCAATCACTATATCCCTGCCCCAGTCACCGGCAAAAAGGTAGGTATCGTCCCCGTCCCTTCCCATAAGATTATCGTTACCAATGCCGCCATCCAGAACATTGTCGTTGTCGTCACCCATGAGCAGATCATCAACCCCACCGCCCACTATATTTTCCACCCCGGCAATGGCGGGAGTGATATCGTCCAGCCGCACAAGTCTGAAACCGTGGTCCACATTCTGATCAAGATTGGTGGGGTCCAGATTCAAGGGGTCCCCCCCGTGGGAGGAGGCAAGCATTATGGTGTTTTTATCCACCTCCAGGACATGATAAATATATCCGTCCACAAGCCCCCCGATGCTCTCTTCAGATGTTCTATAGACCACCTGATCCCCTGACACAAAATCATGATCCGATATTTTGATGGTGTCATTAGCGTCATCGACCCCCCTTGTTTCAAAGGAACCGAGCTCAACCGGGCTGGATTTAAACGTATGGAGCCCGTCCAGATTCATATCCGTGGTATCAAGATGAAGGAGATCGCCTTCAAGGGGGTCGGTAAGCATTATGGTGTCTTCATCCACCTCCAGGACATGATAAATATTTCCGTCCACAAGCCCTTCGATGCTCTCCCCTGATGCTCCATAGACCACCTGATCCCCTGACACAAAACCATGATCCCATATTTCGATGGTGTCATTAGCGTCATCGACCCCCCTTGTTTCAAAGGAACCGAGCTCAACCGGGCTGGATTTAAACGTATGAAGCCCGGCCAAATTCATGTCCGTGGGATCAAGATGAAGGGGATCGCCTCCAAGGGAGTCTGTAAGCATTATAGTATCCCCATCCTTTACAATCACATGGTATGTGCCGTCATTAACCAATCCGGAAATTGCATCTCCCTCAGCTGTGTAGATCACTTCTTCACCATCGGTGAAACCATGTCCATCCATCTTAATCGTATCGGAAAAGGGTTCCACACCCTGGCTTGAAAATTCAGCTGCGACAACCGTTGGAGAATTGATATTCATGGCCGTTCCCTGCTCAAGGTCCACGGTCACGGCTGTTTGATAAGCACCGTTCACCCCATGGGTGTAATCCAGGGAGTCTGTTCCTCCATCACCGTCAATGGTACCGTTCAAGGTAGCCGCAGGGCTAAAGGCAAACCGGTCGTCCCCGTCCCCACCGTGCAGGGTCATGCCTGCTTCTGCACCGGTATCCTCACCCAGGATGTTAAACAGATCATTCCCGCTACCGCCAATAAAGCGCTCCACATTGCTCAAAAGATCATTACCCGTATGTGAAACAGTATTGACACCATCAGTCACGCTCACATTCTCACCATCGTAGGTAAAGGTCAAAGCTGTTATAATATTGGAAAAATCAAAGGTATCCTCTCCATCTCCGGCCTCTTCGATCACCGTATCATTTCCCCATCCGTCAAAAAAGAGGTAGGTGTCGTTTCCGCCACGACCCGCCATGGTCGTTGCACTACCCGTGATACTCATCAGGATATTGTCATTTTCATCCCCGTAAAGGGTGCTGGTAAGACCGCCGATCACCGTTTCGATGGAGTCAAAACCTGCATCGGCATCTTCGTTGAGGTTCATGGCCCTGCGGTTGCCAAGATCCACATCCACGGCTGTTGTCGTAAAGGCACTGTAATCGAGTATGTCATCTCCCAAGCCGCCATCCACCACCCGGGGCAACCCGGAAACTGCAGCAGCCTCTTCAAAGACAAAACTATCATCGCCCTCTTTACCCCGCAGGGTGGTGTCCTCAAGTACACCGGTGACATGAAACAAATCGTCATTACGGCCGCCTTCAAAGATTTCAAAATCATCAAGATCGATAAAGGAGGAACCCACCGCATAACGCTGGTCAGCTGCCTGATTCAGGCTCCAGACAGCATCAACGTCCATGCCCACCACGAGATCCCCTGATTCGTCAGTTCCAATCAGGCGATCCACATTACTGAATCCGGAAGAGGTAATACGTTCCGTTCCTTCAAATCCGTCAATGGTGCCTGTGGCGGTCAGGATTACCTCACAAACCGTCAAAGAGGCTGATAAATCGAGCGTATCCTTGCCTTCACCGCCGTCCATAATTCCGGTAAGAGTTGCGCCATCCTCAAGAATAAACAGATCGTCAGCTCCGTTTGCGTTCACATTAAAGGCCAATGCACCCGTAAAAGTGAACGCGTCCACAAGGGCACCACCAGCAAGGGTTTCAAAGCCTTCAAACTCAAGGGAGATACCCAAGGTTTCGTAGGTAAAACGTTCGCTAAGGTCCCACTGGTTAAGGGAGTTCATGCCAGTAAGACTATCTGTTCCACTCCCCCCGATTAAGAAGTTGATGTTGTCAAACCCATTGGCAATGGCGGCCTCACCACCGGCAAACCCATTTTTGCTGCCGATCCCGGTCAACACCAGGTCACGATCATCTGCATACGTCTCAAAATTCAAGGTGTCACTGCCCGTCTGGCCGTCAATGATGCCGGTAACCTGTCCTTGGTCCAGAAGCGTAAACAGGTCATCCCCTTCTCCACCGTAAAGATCGGCCTCTTGATGGGCCGTAACCTGGAAGGTGTCGTCCAGATCTCCCCCATGGAGTGCTTCCATGGCAGAAAAGGTCATGGAGGCCCCACCGCTTTGGACCACATGGTCCTCCCCGTCCAGGACCCAGATATTTGACACATGAGCCGCAAAAAGGGTGTCATCTCCGGTTGTACTGCCCTTTAAAATGTTCAGATCGGAGAACACAGCGGTAAGGCCCGTGCCATCCACCGTACCGTCAAACCCATCCAGGATGCCCAGATCCGTGAGGCGGAAGGTCTGGCCACTGCCGTAGTCCGTCACATCCAGGGTGTCCACTCCTGCACCACCGCTTATATCCACTTGGGAAGCCGTCTTAAACTGGAAAGTATCATCCCCGCCAAGGCCCTCCATGGTGTCTGTACCACCATACCCGTTAATAAGGTTGGCTGCGGCATCTCCGGTGAGAATATCGTCCTGGGCTGAACCGAAAATATTTTCAACATTGATCACCTCTGCTGCGCCCGTTGCAAGCCCCTGGTCAAGATCAACAGTAACCCCCGTGGTATATCCTCTGTAATCAAGAAGATCCACCCCGCCACCGCCGTCCATTGTTCCGGATAGGACGGCATCAGCCCCAAAGGCAAAGGTATCTGACAAAAAACCACCGGTAAGATGTTCCACATGGGTAAATCCAAGCCCATGACCTTGGCTTGTATAGGTGTAATCGCCCACTGCAGCCAACTGCCACAGGGCCTCTTCATCCTGACCCGTCAGAGTGTCTTGATCGCTTGTACCGCCCGAAATCCGATCAAGGTTTGTAAAACCCTGGAGCACAGGATCTGCCTCTCCTTTAAACCCGTCCGCGTCCCCAACGCCTGTGATCCAAAGATCCAGGGCCGTTGTGTAATTTGAAAGATCCAGGGTATCCAAGCCCTCACCGCCATCCAGGGCTCCCCCATGAACGGCTTCGTCGGTAAATGCGAAAGTATCCTGGCCCGTTCCTCCCAGGAGAGTCTCAAGATCTGAAAAAAGGAGGGTGTTGGTGCTGGTGTAAGCGTGGGGAGCTTGTGTTTCAAATTGCCACAGGGCATCTCCATTGATGCCGGTAAGGGTATCCTCACCTTTTCCACCCGTAATAACGTTCATGTTTCCAAAATTACCAAAACCTGTTTCTGCACCATCAAACCCATCCACACTTCCGGTCTGAGTCAAAATTATCTGCCTTGCCGTATTATTGTCGGCAAAACTCAAGGTGTCTTCCTTATCACCACCCAGGATTATTTCCATCCCAGAAAAGAGCAGATCGTGGGTGCTCGTGTAAACACCGCCTCCAGGATCTCCATCATCATCTACAGCCCACAGGGCTATTTCATCAAGACCTGTAAGGGTATCTGTCCCATCGCCACCAACCAGAAGATCCAAATTTATAAAACCTGCATCAAGGCCGGAAGCCTCACCGGAAAAGCCGTCCCCATTGCCGACATCCATGAGCATCATCTGGTGATCCCCCAGATTGCCCGCATAACTTAAGATATCAAGACCGCTGCCACCGTCAATGCTTCCCCCGTGGACAGCCCCGTCCCAGATAAAAAAGGTATCTGCATGGGCATTACCATGGAGGGTCTCAACCCCTTTAAATCCAAGGGTTGCACCTGCCCCGTAGGTGTTATCTGCATCAGAATTCAGTACCCACTGGGATTCTGCGTCCATACCAGTCAGACTATCCGTGACTGTACCGCCCACAAGAAAATCGATATTTGAAAAATCTTCACCAATACAGAGTTCGCTGCCGCCAAACCCGTCAATCTCGCCCATCTCGACCAGGAGAATATCCCTTGCCGTTGTGTATGCAGAGAAATCAAGGGTGTCATCACCGCCCTTGCCGTCTATTCTTCCAATTACGGAGGCACTGTCTTCAAAGACAAACAAGTCCTTAGCTGAATTCCCTTCCAGGTGTTCAGTGTTGGAGAACCCAAAGGCCACACCGTCACTTGTGTAGGTGTTGGGGCCGTTGGTTGAAATTTGCCAGGTGGCGTCAAAATCCTGCCCCCTCAAGAGATCGTCATCCCCCCCGCCGTTGATCAGATCGTCAATATTGACAAATTCGGTCCCCACCAGGGAAACGTTTCCGTCCATTCCGTCAAGGGTGCCTGTCCCGGTGAGGAGAACCTCCAGGGATGGGGCATAATCATCAAAATTCAGGCTGTCCCGGCCCAGACCGCCGTCAATGCTTCCGACATGGTCAGATCCGTTGGTAAAAATGAATTCATCAGCACCCTGTCCACCCGCAAGGAGTTCAAAACCGGCGAATCCAACCCCAATGGCGCTGGCATCCTCCGTATAAAGGGACTCTCCTTCCTGGTTGAACAGCCATTTGGCATCGGTATGAAGGCCCGTAAAAGTGTCCTCTCCCTTTCCTCCCACAACGAGGTTCATGTTGCTGAAGTCACCAAAAACGGTTTCAGTGCCGTCAAGCCCGTCAACCTGTCCAATGGCTGAAAGGGTGACATTCCTTTCTGTCAGGTTGTCTGCAAAACTGAGGGTGTCTGCATCAGAGTTACCGATAAGATGGTCTATCTCCTTGAACACAAATTCATTGGTGCTTGTATAGGTTCCGCCATTGTTGTCGGCCACAGCCCACAGGGCCGCCTGGTTCATGCCGGTAAGGGTATAACGGCCTGTTCCACCTGTCACACCGTCCATGTTTATAAAACCGTCCTGGATACCGGTTGCCTCACCTGTAAACCCGTCTGTTTCACCATGGCTCACAAGTACGATATCTCCTCCATTGGTGTGGGCTGAGTAGTTGATGGTGTCCTTACCGGCCTTGCCGTCAATGGTGCCGCCATGGGAAAGACCCTGGGCAAGATCAAACTGATCATCCCCGTCTGAACCTTCCAACACCTCAAATCCATTAAATTTAAATGCGTTATCCGCAGTATAGGTGTGAACGCCATCCTGATTCAAGGACCATACAGCATCGGCTGCCATGCCAGTCAGGGTGTCTGAAACAGACGAGCCAACGGCAAAATCCACGTTGGTCAGCCCATCTGTAATCCTGTCCGTGATTGCGTCAAAACCGTCAATGGCACCCGTTGTGGTAAGGGCCAGGGCGACAGAGGAGGTGTAATCGGCAAAGCTTACCCTGTCCTCTCCCCCTTGACCGTCAAACCCACCGTCAACCACAGCACCGTCTTCAAGTACAAGCTCGTCATCTCCCTGGCCTGCACTCATATGGATGCCCTGGGTGCCATTGATGGTGAACGTATCCACACCGCCCAGGCCATCAAGGGTCTCAAACCCCTCAAAATCAAGCGTGTTGGTACTCACATACTGATTTGTACCGTCCAGGTTCCATGCGGAATCAACGTCCATACCCGTGATGGTATCCACAAGAACCGTTCCCACAATGTTATCTGCATTATCAAAGAAACCAGGCACCCTGGTAGCAGTTCCTGCAAATCCCTTGTGGGTACCAAGGGCCGTGAGCACCACATCAAGGGTATCTGTTACACCACTGAAATCATAGGTGTTATACGCGGTGGCACTACCGATGAAATTTTCGATCCCGGCACCTTCATAGGTGGCGGTCCAGGTGCCGTCACTGACAAGAACACCGGTGTCGGAAAAGGAAATGGTAAGATCTGATGTAACCAGTGAAAAATCAAGGATGTCCGTGCCGTTGTCAACAGTCTCATCAATGATAACATCGCCCCAGCCGTCTTCGAAAAGGTAAACGTCGTTTCCGCCAAGCCCCCTCATGGTGATGGTGCCACCGCCTGTGGCCTTCATGAGGTTAGCGCTTTCGTCACCAATGATAATGGTGGTTTTACCGCCGATCACGTTATCTATGTTCTTGATTCCAGCCGTTCCCGTGGCAGTTCCGGCAAGCAGACTGACTTCCACGGACATGGTATCAAAGGCAGCATAGTTTGCCGTATTGACACCGCCACCACCGTCAATGGTGCCGTTGCCAAAAGCAACATCAAGTCCGTCCACACTAAAGACAAATTCATCATCCCCCTGTCCTGCGATCAGGTGCTCCAGATTGTTCTCCGCATGGATTGCAGTTGATCTATTACCGTCGGTGACCACCACACTTCCCAGGGTAAAAACAAGATCCGTGGCAACAGCTGAAAAATCCATAACATCGTCACCGCCGTCCACAGCCTCCACAATAGTATCAGTGCCGTAACCGTCGGCAAAGAGATAGGTGTCGTCTCCTCCCATACCTTCCAGGCGGTTGTCTGCACTGTTGCCGGTAAAGGTATCGTTGCCCTGTCCACCGATCACATTTTCAAAATGGTCGATTGACTTGAAGCCATTGGCTGTGCCCTTTACATGGTCAAGATCAAGGTCAAAATCAAGGGTAATGTTCAGATCCGTCGAATAGGAGCTGTAATCAAGGGTGTCAGACCCTTCACCACCGTCCAAAGTTCCAAGACCGCCATCCTGCAAGGTGGCAAACAGTGCCCCGTCCGTGGACAGGACAAAACTGTCATTGCCCTTACCCCCAAGAACATGTTCTATATTACGATCCAGACTCTCTATTTTGTTTGCACCCTGGGTGACCACAAGGGATCCCTCAGTGACCTGGTTGAACTCATCCACAGCACTGTCCAGGGTGACCATAAGATCCAGGGTGACCTGGGAGAAATCCAGGCTGTCCATACCTTGATTGAAATCTTCGACAATTGTGTCAACTCCCCAGTCATTGCCAAATTCATAGGTGTCACTGCCCCTGCGGCCATCAATGTAGTCGTTTCCGTCATTTCCAAAAATGATTTCATCGCTGGAACCGCCCACCAGAATATCATCCCCGCTGCCCCCGATAACCACCTCTATGCCGTAAATTTCCGCCATGCCTGTGGCACTGAATTGACGCAGGCTTGGGACGTCCAGGCCCTCTATGTCAACGGCCTGAATGTCCATATTGACCATGACCCTGGTTGTGTAGGCAGAATAATCAAGAACGTTGCCCGTGGTACCCTCACCGGCGATGCTACCCAGAATAGTGGCCCCATCGTTAAAGGTAAAGACATCCTTGCCAATGCCGCCCCGCAAGGAGACATTGGACCCTTCACCGTCAATGGTGAAATGGTCCACGCCGTCCTTACCATGTAGCCATTCAAAACTGTCAAAGGCCAGGGTACTGCTGTCTGCGTCAAACTGATTGTCTATGTTTATATCGGCATTGATAGACCATTGGGCATCCTTATTGACACCAATGAGTTTATCCTTGACATCACTGGTGCCGACCAATCGGTCGACATTTACAAACCCATTGGCAAGGGAAGCTTCCTGGCCTGTAAAACCATCGGTATCACCCTTGGCTGAAAGGGTCACTTCCCGCTTGGTCAGGGTGGCGGACCAGTCAATGGTGTCCATGCCTTCCTGGCCGTCAAATGATCCGTCCAGAAGTGCAAGGTTATTAAGATTCAAGACATCATCTCCCCCGCCTGCACTCAAATCAACGATCTGGGTGCCGCTAACGGTAAAGATATCTACAGAATCTCCCCCCTGAAGGACCTCAAATCCTTTAAAATCAAGGGTGTTGGTGGAAGTGTACCGGTTAGTTTCATCGATATCACTGGAACTGTCTACGTCAATATTCCAGGAACTGTCTGCATCCATGCCCGTAAGGCTGTCTCCCACAAGTTCGCTTGGTGCGATCACAAGATCAATGTTGTTGAAAACGCCGGAAATGGCCCCATGGGTCCCCTTGAATCCGTCCATATCGCCCGTGGCTGTGAGCTCTACATGGGCGATGCCAGCGTGGGATGAAAAATCAAGACCATCATATCCGTCACGGCCATCAATTGAGCCGTCAAGGGTTGCGCCTGCCATAAAGATGAAGGTGTCATCCCCTGAGGAACCTGTGATGTCACCTGTGACTACACCTGAAAAAACGAACTCGTTGGTGCCGCCGCCGCTTCCCAGTTTCTCCACGCCAAGGGTGCTCATGGAATGACCAAGGCTTGTATATACAAGCTCCTCTGTGACACCGTCAAACTGCCAGCTGCTCTCCTCGTCAATGCCGGTAAAGGCATCATCGCTTGTGGTGCCGCCCACATAGCGATCCATGTTGGTAAAGCCGTTGGTGATGCTCGGTTCTGTTCCTGCAAAACCGTCAACGTCTCCAGTGGAGGTGAGGACAAGGTTAATTGCGGTGGAATATGCCGAGTAATCAAGGGTGTCTACTCCCCCCTGTCCGTCTATTTCACCTATATAAAGGACACCATCCCCAAAGATAAAATTATCCACACCACTGCCACCCGTTAGATGCTCGACATCTGAAAATTCCATGGCGGCAGTGCCGCTTTCATATCGGTTTCCCCCCTCAAAATACCATCTGCCCGACTCAAGGCCGGTCAGGGTGTCTAAATGGCTACTTCCGGTCAAGATGTCGATATTGTGAAAGGTACCGACAAAATCGGTCTCGGTAAGATCAAAACCTTTAAGAGTTCCCACGGCTTCAATCGTGATAGCGCGTGGAACGTCAGGTGACACAAAACCCAGCGTGTCATGACCGGTACCGGCCCCGTACATATGTTCAAATCCCTGATAATCAAGGGTGTGGGTGCTGGTGTAAGAGCCCATAATATTACCCTTGACATCCCACCTGCCGTCAAGGTCAAGTCCGGTAAGATCATCGACCCCCAGGGAGCCGATAAGGGTGTCAACGTTGGTAAAGCCATTTTCCACATTGATCTGGCTGCCGTCAAATCCGTCAATGGCGCCTACTGCGGTTAAATCAATGGAACACCCATTCTTATACTCACTCCAGTCAACACTGTCGTTGCCCTCGCCGCCATCAAAAGAACCGGCCAAGGTTGCCCCGTCAGACAGAACAAGGGTGTCATCGCCTGTGTCTCCTTTGATATCCATGGCCTGGGTGCCGTCAATGATAAAACCATCGTCCAAAATTCCGCCGGTAATGGTTTCAAATTCATGGAAAATCAAGGTCTTGCCACTGCCCTCCACATCTGTCACCTGGTTCATGGTGCCATCAATTTGCCATTCATTGACCATTGCCGCACCCACAATATGGTCCACATGGGCCGTACCCTGGATCGTGTCCATATTGGTGAACTCGCTTCCAATGGCTGCTTCATTGCCGCTAAACCCGTCCGTTGCACCTGTTACGGACAAAACGATTTCAATCCCTCGTTCATAGGTAGTAAAATCAAGGGTGTCATGTCCTCCCCCCCCATCAATCCTTCCGTCCAGGGTCTCTGCCGTGGAAAAATCAAACAGGTCGTCACCAAGGCCACCGGTGAGGTTCTCCATGTTGCTGCCAAGGTATGAAACCCTGTTGGCTGCGTCTGCAGCAGCACTATTTGTCAGTTCAAAAATAATGTCCGTGGACAGGGAGGCAAAGGAAATTGTGTCGTCACCGTCCTCATCCACCACAAGATCCTGGCCCCAGGTTTCGTCAAACAGATAGGTGTCATCGCCTGAACCACCGGTCAGTACATTGTCCAAATTGTTCCCGGTCAGGGTATCCTTACCGCTTCCTGTGATAACATTTTGAATATGGCTTATGGCGTCAGTCCCCAAGGAACTCGTACCCATGCCGGTGCCAAGGTCAATGGTCAGATCCACGGTGGCATTGCCCTCGTCAAGGGTGTTAATCCCGGCCTTGCCGTCAATGGTATCGCTACCGCCGTTGCTCCGGATAATATTGTCCTGGCTGTTACCTGTAATGGTGTCGTCCCCATGACCGCCAGACACATTGTGAAAGCCCTGTATACCCCCTGTGCCAGTGGCTGTGCCTAATATGAGGTCAACGTTTACGCTTGTGGTGTAGTCGCTGTAGTCAAGGGAATTGATTCCGGCACCGGCATCAATACTTCCGATCCCGTTCCCCAAAACATCACCATCCTCAAATATGAACTTATCATCGCCTCCACCCGTGACAAGCCGTTCAATCTCGCTGCCCGTATGGGTGAGCCTGTTTCTGTCATCTGCCGCTACAACGCCGCCAATGGTCACGGTAAGGGCAGTGGTCACGGCGGAAAGATCAATGAAATCCCCCTCCCCCGGGTCACTGCCCCAAACGGTGTCTGTCCCCCAGTTGTCCATGAACTCATAGATGTCGTTACCGTCATTTCCCCGGAAGGCATTGTCGTCGCCGTTGCTGAGGAAATAGTCGTCTCCTGATCCACCCGTGACGTTTTCAATGTTGACTATGCCGCCCACGTTACCAAGATTTGCGTTGATCACATTGGTTGCCACACCCGCAGGCAGATCCACGGAAACGGCCGTTGCAAAACTGGTGTAGTCCAGGGTGTCACTGCCCCCTTGTCCATCCATGCCCCCGACAATTGTGCCAATGGTTTTAAAGGCCATTTTGGCATCTGTCACAAACTCAAAAACATCATCCCCGGAACCGCCTCTGACCGTATGGAATCTGGTGTTTCCGCCGGTATTGTCTCCAATGATTCTAACGGTATCTATCCCTGCACCTCCCTGGATAATTTCCACATCGTCAAATCCCAAAACGTGACCATCACTGAGAAACTGATCAGTTCCATCCAGAACCCAAGCTGAATCCTCACCAAGACCGGTAAGGCTATCTCCATCAAGGGAGGCGCTGAGGGTCAAAAAATCTATGTTGAAAAATCCGCCCACAGCTGCGGCTTCTGTTCCGTCAAATCCGTTCGTATCCCCAAGATCCGTAAGGGTAACCTGTCTGAGGGTTGTGAAATCAGCAAAATCAAGATGATCGTCACCTCCCTGGCCGTCCAGGTACCCGGGCAGGCTGAAACCGTCGGTAAAATCAAACCTGTCGTCGGCCTGCCCCCCCACAAGGTTCTCAACGGTCAGATGATCCTGGATCACGGTGATGCCGGTACCGGTGACACGGATCTGATCCGTATCCACATTGAGATCAAAATTAAGATCCGTATGTAAAATAAGGGAGAAGTCCAGGATATCGTTGCCCTGACCCTCCTGTTCCACCACCGTATCTATGCCTACCTGATCCCCCGATACAGTCCAGTAGTCGCCACCAAACTGATAGGTGTCGTTACCAAGCCCCCCCACCAGGGTATCGTTGCCCAAGCCGCCGTTCAGAACATTATCGGCCTCGTCCCCCATGATGAAATCATCTCCAAGACCGCCGATAACACCTTCCACATTGACCACGCTGCCCTGAACATCCTCGGCGATTCCGCCGTTGATACCGGTTGCAAGACCCAGGGTATAATTGATCCCCACATCCGTGGTATAGGCTGAGTAATCCAGCGTATCCATGCCGCCCTGGCCATTAATGGAACTTATGCGATCCACGGCCGGGTTGTTGCCCAAGTTAGCCTGATCCTCAAAGATAAAAATATCATTGCCGGGTCCGCCTCTGATGATATACCGCATCTGGTTATCAAGGCCTGGATCAGGATGGGTTGCGATGGTGAGGTCGTCATTGCCCAGACCCAGCATCATGTTCATGGTCTGGGTGGTGATGCCGTCCTGGTTGTAGATAATTTTACCACCCATATCAAGGCCCGTAAGTTCGGTGGATGTCAGCCGTCCAGTATTGTTATTGTCATCCCCGGAATCATCCACGTTAATGGTGTTTGCAATGCCCTGGCCTGTGTCTATGTTCAAGATTGCATTGATCCCATCCACCTTGCCCTGGGTCGTTGGTGCCACCACTGCTACATTGGCCGTCTCCTCGTACCTCATGTTCCAGGAAATATCCAGGGTAAGGGTGGTTCCTGTCACTGCCTTTATGGCATAGGGGCCGTCATTGTCCTGGGTCCCTGTAAGGGTGATTATGTCACCCACCTTGAACCCATCAACGTTCCAGTCTCCCTCGGTCCGGGTGATGGTCTTGCCGGAGATGGCAAGATCTGGATGCCCGGTCATTACGGTGGCCCCGGAACCCACGGTAATATTGTCCTCCTGATCCCCGGAGTTCACCCAGGTGTCGCCATCAATGGTTACAACGTAAATAATGTCGATGCCAGCAAGGGTATTCAAAACGGTTCTGTTCCCATGGGTGCTTTCAATGGTGAACACATCTTTTTCAGACCCAAGGGAAATATTGAGATCTTCCAGGGTATCGTAGACAATTTTTCCCCCCTGGTAATTGCCCTCTGCATCCTTTTTCCCCATGTCCAGTCCAGAGATCTGGGTTGAGGTGAGGGTTCCGGTGTTATGAAGTGTTTCGCCTCTCTCGTCCAGGTTCAGCGTGTCGCTGCCAGCCTGACCGCAAATGGTGAGCGTATCCAGAATGGTGTTTACCGTACCGCCGACCTCCGGTGCCAAGGTGCCCACGTTAATGATGTCATCGGCCGATCCTGCCTCAATGGTGGTCGGGGTGCCTGCTGTCACCAGACGCATGTTGATGATATCGCTTTCTCCATTGGTCTGAATCAGGGCGCTGTCGGCATGGATGGTGCCGAGGTAGTTGATGGTGTCTGGATCATCCTCGGTGATAAAGGTCACCGTTGCCGCAGTTATGGTAGCCGAGGTGTTGAAATTTAACACAACACCTATACCCGTATCCGTATCCCCATAATCTGCGTGGATGGTCACGGCATCAATGGCATCAATCGTGCCGCTGACCTCAAAGTCGTCTCCGGCCTTAAGGTCAACCGTGGTATCAGAGGTGATGGTGCCGTCAAAATCAAAGCCGTCACCGGCCGTTACGTCCACCCCATCCCCTGAGTTGACTGTGCCGCTGAACTCGACCTCGTCCCCGGCAGTCATCTGTACTCCGCCGTTGGCGGTGATGGTGCCGTCAAAATCAATGCCGTCACCGGCTGTCATGTCGACCCCGTCGCCGGAGGTGGCACTGCCTTTAAAATCAAGGGCACCTCCCATGGTAACGGTAACGCCTGTCTTAGCTGTGATGGATTTACCCGACCCAATGGTGACGTTTCCCATAGCATCAGCCGTCCCCGGTACGTTCAAAGTAACGCTGCCGTCGGTTGATTTAATTTCACCAATCCACAGGGAGCCTAACATCTCTGTCAGCTCCACATCTCCGCTGGTGGCAATGTTTAAAAGACCGGCCCCCAGGTGATCAATATCTCCTGTAAAATCCATTCTGCTGCTATCTGGAGCCGCAATTGTGATATTTCCGCCAGATTCAAGAAGCTCAAAATTATAGGTGCCGTCGGCATCAGAACCGGAGATGGTAAAAAGATCGGCCCCGGTTGCCGAGGTCTGCTGATTGGCATTGACAAGAAGATCTATGTCCCCGCCTGCGGCAATTGTTCCCAGGTTAACGGTTTGACCGGCACTTCCAAACCAGGAGGTAAGGGAAAGATTTACATCCCCACCAGCCTTGGCCATGGGATGCACGTTGTCCTTTGCAACAATGGAAGGATCAATGGCATGGGTCACCGTATCGGGCGGAGCAATGGTGTGCCCGGCACTGTCCACAAGTTCCACGTTCAAACGATTGGCCTGGGTTCCAATGCTTCCCTCCTTGGCAAACAGGTCCACAACACCTGCCCGAACAATGCCGGACGAGTCGCTGGAATAGATATCCCCCTGAAGATTTGTTATTCTGGTTTCACCAACGGGATTGTTGATAAGACCGCTGATGATCACATCGGAATCCCCTGTACTTTCGATAAAGATCACCGAGGTTTCAACGGAACGTTGCGTACCATAAGTGGCAATAAAACCGCTGACATCCTCCCCGCCGGAAATGGTTGCCTCGGGCAAATCTCCGTCATCTTTAAAAAGGTTTATGCCCGTAATCTCAATGTCCTTGTCCGAATGGTTGGTGATACCTACAAAACCTGTCGTGTTTCCGTAGGTGACATCCATGGTGCCGGTAAGGGTGCTGGAACCGCCGTCACTATCCATGCTAATGTCGATTCCGCTGAAACCTGTATTTTCAATTTGATCCACAACTATGGTGTCGCCTGTGTCACTATACTCCACATTGGAGGCGATCACGCTGCCCGATGACAACACGGTAAGGCTTGGGGTTTCACCTCCTAAAAGCACCACATCTGCATTAAGATCAATGGTGCGGTTGGCAACGAGATCCCCTTTTTCATCCGAGCTGTCGCTGGCAAACCAGCTTGGTGCGTTTCCATCCGCATCCTTTGAGTACCTGTTCTTGGCAAAGGTGGATTGAACCCCCAGATCCATTGTGGTCAGGGTGACCGTGTCATCCACATCAACGTTCACGTCACCGGTCATGTTGTTTTTGGAAAGCGCCGAAGCATCCCCAAAAGCCGCATATAAATCGGCATCACTTTCGGCCTTGGTACTGAAGTTGTTGTGACTGGCACGGATGTCGATACTGTTATACCCGGTGACATGGCTATTGGTTCCAATGGTCAACTCGGTGGTGTCGTCAACCGTAATAATCGCATCGGCGTCTGAATCACCACCAATACCGCCCACTTTGGAAGCTGCCTCCACATCCACGACAAAACCGGTGTTTTCAGCCTTGAGATCAATGTCCCTGGCTGTCAAATGAACGTTTTTCCCTATGTTGGTCAGGGTGGCACCAGTAAAAGTGGCACTGTCGTCGGCCTCGGAATCACCGCCAAGACCTGCGGAGTTGGCTTTTACCTTGATATCTGCATTGGAGCTGCCAAGGGATGCAATGGTAAGATTGCCCGTAAGGGCCGTGACATGTACCCCGTCTCCCACGTCCACCTTAGATCCATAATTTACAGTTGCCCCGGAATCGGTTTCGGCAAACCCGATTGCCCCAACTGACGAGGCATTGGCAAAGGCCAGGGTTCTCTGCCTGGCCTCTGCCGTGAGGTTGAAATCCCCCCCGGCAATGAACTGGGTGTTGTCATCAACGACAGTGGTTACCGTATTGGTGATCGTGGTTCTCGCTTCGGAGGTTCCGGCAGAAAAGAGCCCACCACCGTTCTGCTTTGAGGTGGCGCTGTTCTCGGCCGTTGAAAGAGCTTGGATACTCAGGTCTCCGCCTGCGGTCACCGTGGAGTTTTTGCCCACGGTCGTGGAAACCAGTGCGGTGACAGTGGCTTTGGTTTCTGTACCGGAACTGCCCACCAGACTGATGCTTGAACCCGTGGCGGAACTTGTCACAATACCGTCGCCCCCGCCTCCTGTGAGAAGGCTCTTGGCACCTCCGGCACCATCCAAAAGCTGGGTTCCCGAACCGGTTGACGTAATGTCAAAGCAAAGGGTCTGGGCCGTGTCCGGCCCGGAGGTGAAATCAATCCCCTCAATGGCAAAGCTATGCTTGCCTGTATACGCCTCACCAATATCCAGGGCAGCCATGGTCAAATCAATGGCAGCCCCCCCCTTATTGTCTGAAAGTTTGAAGGTGTTTGCCGTTTTGTTTACCACATAATAAGTCTGCCCATCATTGAGACTTTCAATGGGCTTGTCTGTTGCAAGGGCAATGGTGTGCGTGTCTGATTCTCCTCCGCTATCAGAGATGGAGATGGGGGTATGGACTGTGGCATTTACAAGTGATGTTGCAAGGCGGATGGTATCATTATCCACCTTGATCACCCAATAGTTAGTATCGTTTGTTAACCCGGAGATGGCAGAACCGTCTGTTTTATATGTCATCTTATCTCCGGTTGCATAGCCGTGGCTTTCGATTCTAAGGGCGTTGTTTTCAACGGCCTTAGGTCCCGTCACCTTGGCCGGTGGAACCCTGTAGGTCACGGCATCGTTATTGCTAAAACCATGGCCTGCAATGGCTATGGCATCAGTGGAGATCATGGATAAAAAAGAGCTTGCGCTGTTTTCCGCATACTTGTACCCAGGCTCACCTGAAGAGGCCACAAGCTTGATGGTGGTCTCATCAATCACCCTCACATAGTAGGTCGATCCATTGGTCAAGCCGCCCACATCTGTTCCATCGTTGTTGCTGTAGATCAGCTGATCCCCATCCTCAAGGTTATGCAGCCCGGAAAACGAAATGGTGTCCATGGTGGTGTCAAAGCTTCCAGCATCAAAGGAGACCCCCAGTTTCACCGTATCGTCATCCACACGAACTACGCTGTAGGCACGATCATTGGTCAAACCGCCGATGGTGCTCCCGCCCTCATTTGAATAGACAATACTCTCCCCTGATTCCAGACCGTGAATCAGGTCAAAAGAGATGGTGTTCTCCGTTGCATCAACCCCCGAGGATGCGTTAAAGGTTCCGTCGTTTATCTTGACCTGAACAAGCTCCCCTTGACGGGCCGCCATGGTGAGATTTCCCCCCACATGGAGGGTTACGTTACTGCCAATGCCAGCCTCTACCGTGGCTGTGGTTGTGGAATCTGATTTGGAGGCCCCAACGCTTACAGCACCGTAACTTGCACCCTTCATGAGGGTATCAGCATCGCTCCGGATCGTTGCCTGGATGGATGCATCCCCTGAAATGTTCAGGGTGGCGTTATCCCCTATGTAAGCCTTGCTGTAGGAGGAGTTTAAAATTTCGGCAGACACATCACTTGTGGAACCAGCAAAGGCCCCGCCTGTAACCATGTTGACTTCTGCCCTTGCCATTTCAGCCCCTGTAGATTCAACGGCAAGGCCTCCTGCCTTTATGTTTGTTCCCGAGCCGATAAACGCCTCTGTCTGCCCATAGGCATAGGCATCGGCATTTATCGCCCCAATGGCGACCCCACCCACGTTAAGGCTGTCTGTTTCGGCAACGGCCTGGTTGGAAGAAATAGCCCTGGCCGCAACCGTTCCTCCCGCCGTTATTGCCGCATTGTCAGCAATATATCCCTTGACCGAAGCAAAGGATTTTGCATTGACGCTGGTGGCGTTGGCGGAAACGACGCCTCCGCCCGAAGCGTCTGCCGTGGCATAGGATCGTCTGGAACTGTCCAAATTATGGAGCGCCTCAATGGTCACGCTGCCCCCGGCCGTGATAGTGGCAGCTCCTACATGGGCTGAAACCGTTGGTTGTATTACTGACTTTGCAATCGAAAGTCCCATGGCCAGGGCACCAATGGAGGTTCCCTTGGCCTGGGCACTTGCGTCGGGTTGAGCCTCGGCCTGGAGGGTCATGGCTCCACCAAGGTCAAGCACGGCCCCGTCGTCGATGAATGCCGAAACTTCCTGCTTCGCCGTCGCAAAGGCTTCGGAACCGTTACCACTTAGGAGCCCTCCGCTTGCAGCCTTAGAATAGGCGTCAATGGATTCCAGAGCCCTTGCATTCACAACAAGGTGAAGACCGGTATCAACACGTGTATTTTTACCTACCCAGGCACTGGTTTTACTTGTGGAACTTGCGTCAGCCTTAATGGAGCCCCCGCCCACAAGTCCCACTGCCGAGCCCGTGGCATCCACATCCAAATCATTACCGGACAGGGCAGCCATGGTCATGGCGCCCCCGGATCTTACCTGGGCATTATCGGCAATATAGGCAAAGACCTGGGAGGTATTCACGGCCGTTGCCGTGGCACCCACAGCGCCAACAATTCCACCTGCCGAAGCCTCTACCTTTACCGTAACCGAGTTGGCGATACTGCTGCCGTCCCGGTCATGGTTGAGAAGGGCCTTGACATCCATGTTTCCGTTTGAGGCAAAAAGGCCGGAATCACCCGCCACATAGGCAGATACCGTTGGCCTGATGGTTGCCGTGGAGTCAGACCCCGCCACCGAGATTCCCGTACTCACACTCAGTCCCTTGGCATAGGTATACACCTCTGGCTGCTGGTTAACGGCAAGGACTGATACACTCCCCTCCACCAGCCCCTGGGATTGGCTGATATAAGCTTCTGTGGTGGGATCAATATCCACGCTGGACACGGAACCTGCACCTGCCGCAGCAATAATTCCCAGGGAAACAGCAGTGGCCGTAACCTCGGAACGCGCAGTGGAACGACTGTCCGCATCCACAGTCATGTTTCCGCCAATAGCAAGGGTGGCGTCGTCCACATGGCTTCGCACATGGGTCTTGAGGATGGAACGGGTCTCCACACCGCCTCCGCTCAGGCTTAAACCAAGGCTTGCGGAAAAAGCTGCGGAGGAAGATTTTGAAATAATGGTACCAACCTCCTGACTGCTAACCGTCAGATCTCCAGTGTCTGTTGAAACAGAGGCACCGTCAATAAAAGCATCCACCAGATTTTTGATGGTGTTCTCGGCCAGGGCCACGCTTACAGAAACTGCCCCCCCACTGGCGCCAAAGGCGGCACTCACTGCCACGGCCTTTGCCGTGGCTTGTATGGTTGAGGTGTCATCTGCAGATATGGTGATATCATCCCCGGCATGGATACCCGAACCTGAACTGCCTTCAATGTAGGCACTTACAGCAGCAGAAACTCTGTTTACCACATCCACGCCCACCCCGGCACCGGCACCGGCAACCAGCCCAAACCCGATGGCCACGGATGCAGCATCCACCTCGGCGTCTATGGTGCTGCTATTTATGGCAGAAATATCTATTTTTCCATCCACATCCATGCTGGAACCGGAAACATAAGCTTCTATTTCCGCAGTTCTTGCGTCCCCTCCGCTCCAACCGATTTCGTTCTGAGCAATGGAATATCCAACGGCAACCCCTACGCCAACAGCCCCTCCGCCAATGCCAAGGGCAACGGAGCCCACAAGGGCATCAATGGAGGTGGTATTGTCTGCAAGGACAACAGCATCCCCCGATGCCTCCACATGGCTGTCGGTAATGTGGGCCCGGGTTTTTGTATTGATAAGGTTTGTTGCATCTGCACCGGCCATGGCAAAGCTGACACCCACAAGACCTCCCCCCACGGCGGCGGATGCCGCAACTGCCGTGGCGTCAATGGTTGCATCCGCCAATGCCTTAATTATAACATCTCCGTCGTCAGCCCTGATGGCTGTGTCGGCATGGATGATAAAAGCCTCCACTGACTTGGTTATGTCATTTTCGGCAAGGGAAATGCCAACGGCAACGGCAACGCCTACCGTACCAAAACCACCGGCAATGGATGCCGTTCCCAGGGTGGCATCAATGGTCGAGGTGTCCTTGGCTTCCAGACTGATGGAGTCCGCTGTAATGCCACGCTCGCCATCCCCATCTATGTAAGACTGAACGGTTCCTCCAATTCTGTTTTCCACACTGCCACCAGCGCCGCTCAAGCCCACGCCAGCCAGGCCACCGCCGGCAACGGCAACGGAACCAGCCAGAACCATGGCCTCAATAGTCTCGTTGGAAACGGCGTCCATGGTAACCGCTTCTGCCTCCACAATGGAGGTCTCTTCCATATAGGCACGGGTCCTTGCCCGGGGTGCCTGGGCATCTGCCTGGCTGTTGTCGGATTTCAGGCTGACAAGCTCCCAGAGATTGTGATCCGCATAATCCTGGACAGCAAGGTAATTGCCATTGACCTCACCTGGGTCGGATATGGACTCCTCTCCAATATATTTATAGACATCACCGGCTCTTACCCCGCTTGCAATGCGCACGGTATTTCCGGCTGTGATGCTTCCCGGTTCAGTTTCCATATCCGTGGTGTAGTCGGCGACGGTGGTATCATCCTGGTACCAGCCTATACGGTTCCGGGCAAGAGCTACACCCACAGATGCCCCCACACCAACGGCTCCGCCCCCGGCTGCCGCAAGGGAAGCCGAAATCACCTTGGCATCAATAAAGGCCGTATTTAAAGCATCAATATCAATATCCCCGGCAGACATGATGACGCTATTGTCAACATGGGCGTTCACACCGGAAAGGATGGTGTTCTTTGCCTCTGCACCGGCACCGCTCACGCCGGCACCCACCACTCCTGCACCTGCGACAGCCACGGAAGCCGCCGCAGTGATGGCCTTAATGGTGGCCGTTTGTTTTGCGGAAACTACAATATTTCCTGAAGTGGTGATGGAGTCTGCATTACGAATAAAGGCATCCACCGTGGTTGTAATGGTATTTTCGGCAAGGGCTACGCCAACAGAGAGGGACACGCCAACGGTTCCGGCAAATGAAGCGGCAATGGATGCGGCCCCGGCAAATGCAGAAATTGTCGAGCTGTCCTCTGCCATCAGGGTGATGCTCTCGGTTGAAATATGGGAGGAGGTGTCGATGGAAGATTCAACCGCCACTCCTATTCTATTTTCCACGGACACGCCAGAACCGCTGGCACCAACACCCACTACTCCACCGGCACCAATGGCTACGGAAAATGCCGCCACCAGAGAATTGATGGTCTGATCCGCCACTGCAGTCTGGGTCAATGCCCCATCAGCATCTATATCTGAATCTTTCACATAGGCTGTAACTCCGCCCTTGCGGGTCGAGCCATCGGCAGTGTAGCCAATATAGTTGTCTGAAATGGAGACGCCCACAGAAAGACCCACACCTACCGTACCTCCGCCACCAATGGCTGCGGAGACAGCTGCGACAACAGCCGATATTTCCGAAGTGTTGGTGGCCGAGATCTCTACATCGTGGGCCTGGGTGATGTTGCTGCCCTCAATCCCTGCCCGGGTCACAGAGGTAACTACATTTTTAGCGACGGCACCGGCACCGCTTACGGCAAGACCTACAGTCCCACCCAGTCCTGCAGAGACCGATGCTGCAACGGATACGGCATTTATGGTGGTCTTAGAAACCTTAAATTCGTTTCCTGTCTTGTTGATATAATAGCTTGTGCCCGACTTGTCCACCAGAACCCAGGTCTTACCCTCGACAACCGCAGAAAGGGTTATTTCCTGTATGTCGGCATTGACATCTCCCTCAAGGGTTTCATCCGAGTTGTCAAAGGCTGTCTTGATGGCGTTGAGGATGGTGGAATCTGCCGAGAAATCAACCGCATCATTTGCACCGTCTTTCTGATCCGTGTTTGATGCATCGTCCAGGGCCTCTGCAGTGACGCCGGTGAGGTTGAACAGTTCCGCACCGTGGGTTTTAGCATCAACCGTCACATTCCCGTTGGTTGCCATGACATTGTCGGCATCTTTTATATAAGCCGCAACATCATTGCTCACCTCGTTGTAGGCAATACTCACACCAATGGAAACTGCGGCCCCAACGGTTCCTCCGGCCCCAACGCCAATGGATGCCGCACCAACGATGGTATCAATGGAGGATCCATCATCAGCAACAAGGGAAATGGAGTTGCCACGAATGCCCTGCCCATTATCTCCGTCAATAAACGCCCGAATTTGATTTTGAATCTTGTTGACCGCACTCACTCCAGCACCGGAAAGGCCAACACCAGCGGTACCGCCTGCACCAATGGCCACGGACCCCGAAAGCACCAGTGCTTCAATTTTCTGGGTAGACAGGGCATCCAGGGTGATGTCACCGCCTGCGTTGACACTGGAAGTCATGATATAGGCATGGATGGGGGAAGCACTACTCTCATAGTTCACAAGCTTCCACAGAGACGTGTCGGCATAGTCCTGGGTTAACAGATAGTTGTGATCAGCATCTGCCGGATCCTCGGAAAGAGGTTCAGACCCGATATATTCATAAACATCGCCAGCCCTTACCCCATAGGCTATCTTTACCGTACTGCCCTTTACCACAGTTGCTGGCTCGTCCTCAGTGGTGTAGGTGGAAGAGAACGAGGTATCGGGTCCCCAACCGATAAAGTTGCGGGCAATGGATACACCAATGGAGGCACCAACCCCCGTGGTCCCCCCGGCACCAACCGACATGGAGGCACTGGCATTGATGGCACGAATAGTTGAATGGTCATAGGCATCAATATCCACCTTGCCTAAGCTGATAAGATCGCTTGACTCAACAAACGCACGGGTACCCGTGCGGATTATATTGATAGATTCGGCTCCTGCACCGCTCACGGCAACCCCGGTGGTACCGGCAAAACCAGCGGCAAGGGATGCGGCAACTGTAACAGATCGGATAATGGCAGTTTCCGATGCACTCACGACAATGTCACCGCTCCTGGCCTCTACCCCCTGGTCCACATCGATAATATAGGCTTCAATGGTGTTATCTATGGCGTTACGCCCAAGGGAAACGCCCACGGAAAAGGCCACGCCGGTCGTACCGCCAACGGCTGCCGCCACAGAGGCAGCGCCGCCAATGGCAGAGATGGTGGAGGTGTCCTTTGCCGTGACAGAAACTGAGTCTGCCTTGATTCCAGCTGCCCCGTCCCCATTAATAAAGGCCTTTACATCGACCCCTATCTTGTTCTCGGCCCACACGCCAGATCCACTAAATCCCACGCCCGTGGTACCTCCGGCACCAAGTGCAACGGAACCAGCAACCACCAGCGCTGCAATATTCTGGTCTGAATCGGCCTGGAGAATTAAATCCCCACCAGCATCCACACGGGTATCCAAAAGATAGGCTCTGACCCCTGAGGATGCATCATCACCATGGCCTGTGTATCCTGCAAAGTTACGGGCCACGGAAACACCGATGGAGGCCCCCACACCCGTGGTACCTGCAGCACCAAGAGCCAGGGAAGCCGTTGCTACAAGGGCTGACACCCCGACAGTGCTTTGTGCCCTGACCTGAACATCTCCGACACTTTGCACCCCTGCCCCTGAGATATACGCGTTGGTTTCACTCAAAATAGTGTTGGTGGAAACTGCGCCTGCACCGCTAAAGGCAACACCCGTAGTCCCGGCAATTCCGGCACCAATGGAGGCAGCTGCGGCAACGGCATTGATGTTGATCTGTGACACCCCAAGGGTGGTTCCATCAAGTTTTAAGATGTACACCGTTCCATCACCGGTTTTGACTTCCCAGCTGGAACCTTCTTCTACCTCACTGACCTCCAGATCAGAGGTGACAAGCTCCCAGCTGCCCGTGACGGTAAAATCCTGGTCATTGAGATCCACATTCCCGTCACTGCCCTTGAACTTATAAACCCTTCCGCCGATTCCCCCCTGGGCGTGGGCCATGCCCACCTTGACGGTGTAGCCTGTTTCCAAGGCAACCTCGCCCTGACCCGATTCATATACCCACTCGGCCCCAACTATTTCACTTTCACTGAAGGCGGTGCCCTCAGCTTCAAACGCCTGGATGATCTTATCTAAAACTGCCTGGTCGCCGGATATGTCCACGGCCTGCTCGTCACTGTCACTGGTTTCGGGATCATCCCGGTCAGTCCTGGCTGCATCGTCCAGCTCATCCACGGAGATGCCCATAGTCTCAATATCAAGATCAAACAAACGCCTGCCCTCAGAGATGGCTAAAATATCCACATCCCCAGTACGGGCCACCACATCGTCTGAATTTGCAATATAAGCCTCCACCTGGTTTCCGATTTCGTTAAAGGCAATGGTCAGGCCGATGGAGGCGGCAATTCCAGTCTTACCAGCCAGGGAGGCGGCAATGGATGCCGCTCCGGCAACCGAGTTGATTGACGAGCTGTCCCTTGCCGTCATGGTGATGGTATCGGCATGGATGCCGCCATCACCATCACCGTCCATATGGGCAGACACTTGATTTTTTATTTTGTTTTCCGTGTAGACCCCGGCCCCGCTTATGGAATATCCATCCTTTGCGCTTGCGGCAATGGCGGCGGATGCTGCGACAACCCTTGCATCAATGGTCTGATCGGCTGTTGCCGTATACCTGATATCTCCATCAGCATCTATGGCACTTTCATAGGAATAGGCTTTGATCTCTGCCGCATCAGAAGACAGGTTCACCTGCTTCCACAGCTCCCTGTCTCCGTAATTTTGAGCAAAGAGATCCACACCGGTGACAGCATCATCAGAATTATCGTCCATGAGGGTCTTATCACCAACATATTCATACACATTACCCATAAGGGTGCCGTGGGTGACAGCAACCTTTTGTCCCTTTGTAACGGATGCAGGTGTTTCCGAGCTTGTATAGTTAGAGCTAACATTGGTCAGGCTATCCCAGCCAATGATGTTCCGGGCCACAGACATGCCAATGGCAACGGCAGGGGCGGTTTTGCCGCTCACGCTCACTGCGACGGATGCGGCCAGAACAGCGGCATCTATATCAGAAGTGTTCCGGGCCGTGACCACAACATCTCCTGATGCACCCCGGGCCTGGATATGGCTGTTGTCAATAAAGGCATTCCCCTTGCCGAGAATGGTGTTAAAAGCCAGTGCCCCGGAGCCTGAAACAGCGGGACTGGAGTCAAGGCCTGCAGCAACGCCAATGGCCGTAGCTGTGGAACTTGCGTCAATTCCGGCATCTCCCATGGCAGAAACAATCACGCTTCCGTTTTGAGCCTTTACAAGGTCACTGTTCTGGATGGAAGCCTGCATCAGGTTTCTAATCTCGTTGCGGGTGGCACTGATACCAATGGGCACTGAGGTTGATTTTTTGACCCCGACGGAAATGGCAATGGTACTTGCCTTTACCTCGGCTGCAATCCTGGAGGTATCTTTTGCAGAAACTTCTATGTTTCCAGCCTCCGCCACAACACTTGCACCATGGTTTATGGAGGCATCCACAAGAGTGCTTATCTTGTTCATGCCTATCACAGCCCCCACGCTGATGGTGGTGTTATCCCCAAGGCTCACCCTGATAGCCTTGGAAGAGAATGCAACGTCTGCATTAATGACTGCATCCATGACAGCATCAAGATCAATACCACCGGCTGCATGAACAGTCACGTCATCCGTGTATGCCTTGACAGAGGCCGCATCCTCTGTACCGATACGGGTTCCCAAAAGGGCATCCACGGAATTTAACAGCACGTTCTGGGACTCCCAGCCAATGGTGTTAAAGGCAAGGGTGGCACCTATGGAAAAACCGTTTGACTCTGTAAGGCTCACGATGGTTGCATCTATGACCGAGGTATTCAATGCCTTAACCACCAAATTACCCGTATTTGTGGTGACCACGCTGCCGTTGGAAATATGGGCATCGGCATTGCTCATCACGAGATTTGTGGCAATAACGGCATTGATTGCCATGGAGGTGCCCCCCCCGAGAACGCTGCCACCACTGGAGGTGACGGTACTATCGTTCTGGGCAGTGATGACAGCCTTTTCATTTGCCATGACAGTCACATTACCGGCAGATGTCACAGCCCCTCTGTTGATGTAAGCTTGGACATCGCTGCGAACGTCATTTCGAACCACAAGACCCCCAAAAGCCATGGAATCCGAGTCCGTAAGATTAAGATTCAACCCGGGAATATAATCCACAGAATTCATACTCTTGACCGCTTCCCAGCGGCTTGTATCACTGAAATCTTCCAAGGCGAGGTTGACACTGTTTGCGTTTGATCCCACAAACCCGTAGCTGGCACCTGCTTGACCAGACAATTTCTTCCATTTAGCCCCGTCGGTAAAATCGGCTTGCCCCAGATCAATGGAACCGGACATGGGGGAACCCACATACTCATACACATCACCGGCCACTCCACCGCCAAGGCTGAACTCAAGCTTAACCCTGTCTCCTGCCACAAGGGCTTCAGGTTCCTGGTTGGTTGTGAAATCCACATCATCCAGCATAACCATATTTCCGGTCATTAAATCCCTTGTGCCGGAACGATCTGTGTAATCAATACCCACAATATCTGTGATGGCCTTGGTGAGAAGGCTCAATCCACCGTCGTTGGTGGTGGATGAAATGGCCGACAGCTTGTTATAGGATTTAATGCTTGCCGCATCATCGGCCGTAACGGTAACACCCCCATTTTTGGCTGTGATCCCTTGCTCAATACTCTCCCCGTCAATATAGGCCTGGGACGTACTGCTGACCATGTTGCTGGCAAGTACGGCACCCACGGCCAAACTGGAGGCATTAACCAAGGCATAGGCCAGGGATTCAGTTTCATTGCTTACCGTTGCAAGGATGCTGGCATCCGATTCTGCCGTCACAAAAACAGCCCCCTGGGCCGTCAGGTCTGAATTCACGACCCTGGCTGTGACAGACGCGGGTTGTTCTGTTCCGATATCCGTGGAAATCAGTGCATCAATGGCATTAAAGAGCAGGTTTTGCGGCTTCCATCCCACGGTATTAAAGGCAAGGGTTGCCGTCACGCCGGTATCTCCGGAACTTGTGGCACTGAGGGTTTTGGCATCAATGTAGGAGGTGTTTTCCCCATGAACCACAATGTCCCCGGTGGTGGTGGTTATCTGGCTTCCAATAATTGCCGCATCCGCCTTGCTCAGGACAAGGTTTGTGGTTATAGTGCCGTTCACGGCAAGGGATGTACCCTCACCAAAGGCACTACCTCCAGACGAGCTTACCGTACTGTCAGCAATTGCCTTGATGGTGGCATCCTCCACAGCCGTGACCGTGACGGTGCCGCTTTGCAAGATAACATTTTTCACAAGGGCTGTGGCTTGTGTTCGCACATCGTTACGCACCACAAGTCCGCCTATTGCAACGGAATCAGAGTCGGTAATATTCACCCCGTCTGGAATCACGTCGGTTGCTGAAACCTCCTGCCAGTAACCAATATCACTGTAATCGGCAGTGCTTAAATCTACACGACTTCCCGATCCCATATACTTGTAAACGCTACCGGCATCACCGCCGTTTCCATAGTCATCTGTCAGACTAATGACGTCGCCAAAGGCAAGTGTCTGGACTTCGTCAGATGAGAGGAAATCGGCATCCTCAAGATCCTGGATCGTCTCTTTTAAAACACTGACACCGCCATCATTGGAGGTGGTGGACGAGGAAACCATCTTTACATTGGCAAATATACCGGAGTCATCCGTGGCCGTCACGGTCAAATCCCCGCCAATGGTCAAAGAGGGGTCGGTGGCATCGGTGTTGTCTATCCAGGCCCTAGCCTGACCGCTCACCAGATTGCTTGCAAGAAGGCCGCTGGCAGACGCGCCTCCGGCACCGAACAAGGCAGATGCTACGGATTCTGCAGCATTGCTGATGGTGGCGTTCAATCCCACGCTGTTGTCTGCCGTAACTTCCATGTTACCGGTCACGTCAACGGTGGTGTCTTCCACATAGGCCGTTGCCATGGCAGGGTTTTCATCCCCGATGGAGGTTCCCAAAAGGGCGTCAACCGTGTTGAACAAAAGGTTCTGAGATTCCCAGCCGAGGGTGTTAAAGGCAAGGGCAATACCCACACCTGTGTCTCCGGTGGACACGGCACTGTTCACCGTGGCATCAATGGCCGCATCATTATCGGCCTTGACTGTAAAATTACCCGTACCTGTGGTGGTTACGCTGCTCTCCTTGACATAGGCCGTGGCCCCTGCCTGGACAAGGTTGGTAGCAATCACGCCGCTAATGGCAAGGGAGGTGCCTGTGCCAAAGGCACTGCCCCCGGAGCTTGATACCTTGGCCTTTATCAGGGCTTTTATCTCGGCATCTTCCAGAGCGATGACCTCAACGTTTGATCCTGCCGTTACCACACCACCTTGAATATGGGCGTTGGTTTCGGCCCTGACATCGTTTCTCACCACAAGGCCGCCAAAAGCCTGGGAGTCGGAGCCCGTGACATTGCCGATATTGGGGATTGCGTCAGAGGGATTTTCCCGGGTAATGCGCTTCCAGTTGCTGGTGTCGCTGTAGGTGGTAGACCCAAGATTCAATGAAGCATCAGTACCCGTATAGATGTAAATGCCTCCGGCAACGCCGCCAGCGGTATAGCCAGATGCCACCCGAACCACATCGTCGGTATTGACAGATTGGATACCGGATTTGCTCGTGTACTGGTACTCCTCGGCCAAGGTGTCCACAAGCTGACCCACCAGGCTTACGCCACCGTCATTGGTGGCACTTGAGATGGATTTCATGACACTGGTGGCATCTATCTTTGCCTGGTCTTTGGCCTGGACAATAATGCCACCGTCAGCAGCTATGTCCTGGTCTCCTCCAGGATTGGAAATGTAAGCATCAACAGCCGTGGTCACCATATTGCTCACCAGAAGGCCGCTTATGGACATGCCTCCGGCATTGATCAGGGCCGAAGCAGCCGAGGTGGCATCGTTGGTGGCAGAGGCCGTAAGAGTGGCTGTATTGGCTGCGTCAATGGTCAGTTTTCCGCCAATGTCAATTGTCGTGTCCTGAACATAGGCGGTCACGGATGCGGGCTGCTCAGTACCGATGGATGTTCCCACAAGGGCATCCAGGGTGTTGAACAGAACATTCTGGGGAACCCAGCCAATGGTGTTAAACGCAAGAGTGACACCACCCGCGGTGTCGCCGCTGTTGACGATGCTGTTGTTCAATGCATCTACAACAGCCGTGTTTGTAGCAATGACATCTATGCTGCCGCTGGACGTGATCTGGCTGTCATCCACAGATGCCGTTGCCTCACTCAACATGGCGTTGGTGGAGATCACACCGCTCACGGCAAGGGAGGTGCCCGTGCCATAGGCACTGCCCCCGGAGCTTGATACCGTGGCGTCGGCAATGGCCTTGAGAGTGGCTGTTTCCAGGGCGGACACGGTTACGGTTCCTGCCTCGACAGTGACCCCGGTCAGGGTGGCCTCTGCCACGGCCCTTACGTCATTCCTGACCACAAGGCCGCCGAATGCCGTTGAATCAGAGTCACTGATATTCAACCCCTGGGGAATGATCTGGGTTACCTTGGTCTCCTTCCACAGATCCTGGTTGGTGTAGTCTTCAACACTTAAATCGACTGTCTCACCATCTCCCATATACTGGTAGACGCTGCCGGCATTGCCCTCACCGGCATAGTCGTCGGCCAGGCGCACCCGTTTACCAAAATCCACGGCAACAGAACCGTCACCGCTGGTAAAATCCGAAGAAACCAGATCCCCGATGGTTTCGTTAAGCACGCTTGTCCCGCCGTCATTGGTGGTGGTGGACGAGGAAACCATCTTTACATTGGCAAATATACCGGAGTCATCCGTGGCCGTCACGGTCAAATCCCCGCCAATGGTCAAAGAGGGGTCAGTGGCATCGGTGTTGTCTATCCAGGCCTTGGCCTGACCGCTCACCAGATTGCTTGCAAGAAGGCCGCTTCCTGCCTTGCCTCCGGCACCGAACAGGGCCGAGGCCGCGGATTCTGCAGCGTTGCTGATGGTGGCGTTCAATCCCACGCTGTTGTCTGCCGTAACTTCCATGTTACCGGTCACGTCAACGGTGGTGTCTTCCACATAGGCCGTTGCCATGGCAGGGTTTTCATCCCCGATGGAGGTTC
>Ga0307987_1000020_pt1 | contig 101445 bp, 67 predicted proteins | sample EllFjometagen181_FD_203157 | JGI IMG/M metagenome (GOLD analysis project Ga0307987, IMG submission 203157) | Marine microbial communities from Ellis Fjord, Antarctic Ocean - #181 | ecosystem: Environmental > Aquatic > Marine > Unclassified | place: Southern Ocean | collected 2014-10-08 | reverse complement strand
CTGCCACCGAACTTCATCTCGAGGACCATCCAGTCGGGGGGGATCAGCGCCACGTCGGGCTCCTGGTACAGGTCGGCGTATCCCAGGTTCCGCGTGCTGGCGGTCACCTCGTGGTCAAGGGTGAGCCTGACCTGGGGGCGATCGGGGTCGAGTCCCACGAAGACCTCGCGGGTGTAGTGCACCACCGAGACCGGCACCCGGCGACCGTTACCGGTCAGGCGGATGAAGTGTTCTACCGCGTAGCGGCTCTTGCCGGTGATGCCCTCGCTGAAGCGTCGCCAGGGCTCGGGCTCGGTGCTGGCCACGTATTGCTCGGAGTTGCATGTCAGCGCCACGCGGGCCTTGATGACCCAGTTTTCGAGCTTGCGCTTGTTCTCGAGGAACACCGGGTATGGGCCGGACTCGTGAGGGCCGTAGCTGCGGACCCGCAGGCGTTCGCGCACCTTGCGTTCGGCCAGTCGCTGGCGGAAGTCCTGCAGGTCGGGGGTGTCCAGGTAGAGGCTGTGGACCTCGTAGCCCCGCAGGCCGCCGGGCAGGTGCAGGGCATGTTTGTCGGGCTTCACGTGGTCCTGGGCCATCTCCAGGATGCGGTCGCGCATGCTGACCGGCACGGCGTACTTGAGCTCGAAGCGGCCGATGTCGACGGGCTGGCTCATTTGCCGAACCCCATCATCTCGTCCCACAGGCTGGCCATGAGGCCCCTGCGGGGCACCTCGAGCTCGATGCGGGCCACCCCGGACATGCCGGAGCGCAGCAGCAGGCTGGAGTTGGGCATCTCGGCGCTCACCCAGAAGATCTGGCCCCCGGCGACCGTGGCGGCGTCTTCGCTGATGTCCACCACCTGCCCGTCGAAGATGTGGTCGGCCACCGCCGGGCTGCGGAAGCGCACGGGCGCCCCCACCCGCATGCGGTGGCGGTCGGCTTCGGGTAGCGCGATGCGCAGGTAGACGGGGTCGAGGTCGTAGACCCGCAGCACGACCTTGCGACCACCCATCTCGAGCAGGCCGGTGATGGGGCTGCGGATGGTCAGGCTGTCCAGGCGTAGCTCCAGCTCGGTGATGCGGGCGGCCAGGGCATCGATCTGGGCCTCGACCACCTGGATCTCTTCGGGCCGGGCCGACGAGACTGCCACCCGCCGGACGGCCTGGGCTACGTCCAGCTCGAGGGCCAGGAGGCGATCCTGGACCTCGGCCTGCTCGAGCTCTGCGCTCGAGATGGCACCTTCGCCGTGGAGCTTTCGGACCCGCGCGAGCTCGAGCTGATGGCCTTCCCAGGCGGCCTCGGCCAGGCGCACGCGCTGGGTGGCCTCCTGCACCTGTTCGGCCCGCTGGCCGGCGCCCAGGAGGTTCTGCTGGGCTTCGAGCTCGGCGCGCATGGCAACCAGCTCGGTCAGCTTGCGTTCGTCCCGCGATGAGCGCAGCCAGGCGACGACCTGGCCTTCCTGGACCACGTCGCCCGGGGAGAGCTCGGGGTTGAGCTCGAGCTCAACCAGATCGCTGCGTTCCAGCTGGAGGACCTGCTCGCGTACCAGGGCTTCACCTTCGGCCGGCCAGCCGCTGCGCAGGGACCACTGGTGGACGCCCCCTTCGAGGGCGTGCAAGCGGAAGGTCTGGTTGGCGTCCACCAGTGCCTTCTGCCGCATGCCCCCCCACTGGGGAATGACCACAGCGAGGATCACCAGGATGAACAGGGCCACGATGGCCACGATGCGGCGCAGGCGCCCGGAGTCCGGTGGCTGGACTGCGCTCATTGGTTGCTCGCCCCCGGGGTGCTCTGCTGGGTGAGCGCCCAGCCCCCGGTGCCGTCTTCGTCGCGGGCCATGGAGATGTCGGGTTCCTGTGCGTTGTAGGCGAGCCCGTCGAGCATGGTGATGTTGCCGCTGTCGGTGTCGGTCCAGAACAGTCCCAGCTCTTCGCCATCGCCCGCCAAGGCGAAGTTCATGTGGGTCGGATCGTTTGCAGCCTCTTGACTTGCCCAGAGCACCAGGTAGCCCCCGCCAGCGATGCTCAGCTGGGTTGACAGGGCCTGCTGGGTGGGCCAGTCCAGGTCGTCGGTCAGGAAGAGCCCGTCCAGCACCACGAGCTCGTCGCTGGTGTTGTAAAGCTCGATCCAATCCCAGTACTCACCGGTGGCGCCGTCTGCGAGAGTCGTCTCGTTGTCCGCCATGAATTCGTTGATCACGATGGTCGGACGCGTGTCGCAGGCCGCGATGCTGGTGCTGATGAGCAGCAGCGTGGCCCAGGGGTGCAGCTTCGGCATGAGGGTGATCCGCGGTGGGCTCGAGATTGCACAGTCTACCCCAACGGAGCCCCTCTGCACTCCGTGATGCAACGTGGTGTCATGGTCGATGCTGATCGCAGGTGGTGGCGTTGGCTGTATAATGGGTCGGTTCGTCAACGCTGAACGAGGAAGACCATGAAGCTCCTGCCTGTCACCGTGTTGCTGCTGACCTGTTCACTTCTCACCGCCTGCCCCCCGGAAATCGGTGAGGGTAAGTCCGCGGGCGAGTGCTCCGACGGCCTCGACAACGACGACGACGGCGCCGTCGACTGCCTCGACGCGGGCTGCATGACCTACGCCGTCTGCGGCGGCGGCACTGGCGCCCCCGATGACACCGACACCAAGGACACCGAGATTCCGGACGATCCGGATGTGACCGACGATCCGGTTGCCAGCGATCCCGACGTGATCGTCAACGAGTTCATGGCCTCGAACAGCACCACCATCGAGGACACCGAGTTCCCCGGCACCTTCCCGGACTGGGTCGAGCTCATCAACCTCACCGACGCCCCCATCGATCTGGCTGGCTACATGCTCACCGACGATCTGACGGCATGCGACAAGTCGGTGCTGCCCGAAGGCGTGACCATCCCGGCCAGCGGCTACCTGCTGTTGTGGGCCGACAACGACATCGAGGAGGGTCCCACCCACCTGGACTTCGCCCTGGCCAAGAGCGGCGAGCAGCTGGGCCTGTGCAACCCGGACATGACCCCGCTCACCAAGCTCGAGTACGGTCAGCAGGTCACCGACTGGTCCGCCGCGCGCATCCCCGACGGCTCGGACACCTGGGACTTCGACGAGAGCGCCACTCCTGGCGAGGCCAACGAGCTCTGATGGCTCGTCTGTCCATCTCCCTGTGGCTGGCCCTCTCGCTCGCCTTGCTGAGCTGCAGTCCCCCCGGGGTCATCGGCTTGCCCCTGGACAGCGACCACCCGCGGGACAGCGACGATCCACCGGACAGCGATGAGCCCGATCCCGTCGACACCGCTGGCCCCGACACCATCCCCGATGCGCCGGACCCATCCGACGTGCTGTTCTCGGACGATGAGCTCCCGGTGTTCACCATCAGGATCTCGGTGGCCAACGCCAACCATCTGCAGGCCGAGTACGCGGGCGGTGAGCACGAGTGGGTCGAGGCGACCCTCGTCTACGACGACCAGGAGTACGGCCCCATCGCCATCCGGCTCAAGGGCGAGAACTCCTTCGAGGCTTTCCGCTCCAAGCCTTCCATCAAGGTGGACTTCAACCGCTACCAGGAGCTCGAGCTGCGGGGGCTCACCGGGTTCACCCTCAACAACATGAACAACGACTACTCCATGATGCACGAGCGGATGGCGTACCGGGTGTACCGGGAGTTCGGGGTGCCCGCCTATCGGGCCAACCACGCCTTGGTGTACGTGCAGGAGCTCAACGGTGAGGGCACAGTGGTCTCCGACAGGTTCTACGGCCTGTACGCGCTGCTCGAAAACGCCAACCGCAAGATGATCGGGCGTTGGTTCGACGACAAGGACGGCAGCCTCTGGGAGATCTGGGACGCGGATTTCTACGACGAGTACGTGCCCTGCCCCAACACCACCGGCTCCTCGGGCTGCTTCCAGATCGAGTTCGGCGAGGAAGACCGCGAGCCCATCCAGGCGGTGGCCGACGCCCTCGAGCTGTCCGGTGAAGCCGCCATCGAAGCCGCGGATCCCCACTTCTCATGGGCGGGCTGGGTCGACTACTGGGCGGTGGGCTCCCTGGTGGCCCAGTACGACTCCTACCCCTACGCTTCGCCGGGGGACGACTGCCACGTCTACCATGACCCCACCAGCGGAAAGCTGGTTTTCATGCCCCATGGCGAGGATGAGACCTTCTACTACGCGGACCACGACTTCACGTCTGTCAACGGCATCGCGGCCCAGCGCTGCAAGGGCTCGACCACCTGCTTCCGGTCGTACCGCGAGCGCACCTGGGAGGCCCTCGACAAGGCAGAGGAGTGGGACTGGCTGGGCTACTTCGACCAGGTCCAAGCCCAGATCGAGCCTTGGATCGAGCAGGACACCAACCGCTGGTACACCGACGACTACGTGATCTACTACCAGCAGTACATGCGGGACTTCATCCAGCACCGGGAAGGCGCCATCGAGGACGTGCTCGGCCCCCGCTGACTGGAAGGCCAAAGTCAACTTTCGGGCCAGCAGGCCCGTCCGATGGCTTTGGCCTTGCTTGCTGGTGGTGGGGAGGATGCCTCCCCCCAGATCGCTATCGCGCCCCCCTCCACGCGCCATATGGGCGCGCCGGGTCACCCGGGGGGGGCCCCGGAAAATCAGTCTCTTTCGAGCATGGAGTTTTCGCTCGGTGGACGCAACGATGACCCAGGTCGATTGGGACAACCCTGCCCCAGTCCCCATGGGCCTGCGACGGAAACGGGACAGGATCAGCTTGTGTGGGGACTCCACGGTGGTTTATCGGCCTTGGCTGGCAACCTGGGCCAGGCACGATATTTGCACCTCCACCAAGCCCGCCCCTCCATCACGGAGCCTGCCATGTACGGCCGTCGCGGTGTCTCGACCGTCGAATACACGCTGCTGATTTCGGTGATCATCGTCGCTATGGTGGCTGCAGCGTTCGTCTTGGTGCCCATCTTCAGCGAAGGCGTGGCCGCGGTGGCGGAAGACGTCGAGGCGCTGCTGTCGGGCGAAGGCAACGACGCGGTGGCCAGTCGTGACGACGCCACCAGTGGCGAGTGCCCCTTCACCTTCGATCCCCGCACCGGCCGCTTCCATGACGACAGCGAAGGCGGCTACCTGATGGTCAGCTTCGCCGACGCCGAGCAGGCGGGCTGCGGGCCCTAGCCATGCTCACACAGATCGGGGCGCCCAGCGGGGGGTGATAGGCTCGGGCTTCGTCACGCTTCGGAAGGCCAATGTCCACCCGTCGTCGCCTGATCATGGCTCTGTTCACCGTGCTCGCGTTCTTCGCGCTGGTGGAGCTCGGCCTGGGTGCCTATGCCTGGCTGGGCTTCGGTGGGCCTCGGTGGAGCGCGCCTGCGGATGGAGGGCAGCTCAGGGTGCTCGCCCTGGGGGACTCCTTCACCTATGGGCAGTACGTGGAGCCCTCCGAGAGCTACCCCGCTCAGCTGCAGGGGTTGCTGGCCCGCGAGCACGGGCGGAGCTGGGAGATCATCAACGAGGGCGTGCCGGGGCGATCCCCCACCATGATCCTTCACCAACTCGAGCCGCTGCTGCTGCAGCACCGGCCGGATCTCGTGGTGCTGCTGGCGGGCTACAACGTCAACGACGGTGACATCCTCGCCTACCGCTCCGAACACGGGGACGGACCCCAGGGGGCCGCCAGGACCTTGATCGGCGCCAAGCAGCTGCTGTCGCGGCTGCGAAGCTTCAGGGTGCTTCGCTTCGGGGTGATTCGCGGCCTGGGCGGGCTCCCCAGCGTCGGGGAGGGCTACCGGCCCAGTGGCATGGATCTGTTCGACTTCCGCAGCTACCAGCTGGTCAACCAGCAGGCCCTGTCCCGGCTGGTGGGCGCCATCCAGGGCCGCGGGATCCCTCTGGTGCTCATGAACTACCCCCAGGCGCCCCTGGTCCCCAACGGCATCAGCCCCGACGAGTACTACTACGTCATCTACGCCGGGCACCTGTCGCCACCGCCCCTGACCGACGCGGACTACCTGCTGCCCCGGTCCCACCCCAGGGAGATGGCCATCAACGGCGTGATCCGGCAGGTCGCGGCCTACCACGACGTTCCGTTGGTGGATCACTTCGCGCGTTTCTCGGAGCTACCGGATGCCGGCGCCTGGTTCATTCCGGACGACGAGCATCCCAACGGCCGGGGCTACGGCTTGATGGTGGACGAGCTGAGCGACCGCCTGGTCGAGCTGGGGCTGCTGGGCGACCCTGCGCCGCAGGAGGCCCCGTGAGCGTCGAGGCGTCCAGCCCCCGGATCTCCCGCAGGCTCGCCTGGGTCTGCCTGGCGGTGCTGGCGGCGCAGTTTCTGGTGCTGGGCCTGACCCAGGCGTGGCAGGACTCCCTCACCTACGACGAGCCCATCACCATGGCGGCGGGCTGGACCGGCCTCGAGCGGCGGGACCTGCGGATCAACTTCGAGCACCCGCCCCTGCCCAAGCTCCTGGCCGCCCTGCCGGTGGCCTCGATGATCCCAGCGCCCCTTGCCGAGCGCGATGCCCACTGGGAGCGTGCGGCGGGGCAGGAGCTCGCGCTGGGGCTGCTGGTCCACGAGCCCATGCTGCAGGGGATCACCTTCCGCTTCCGCCTCGTGCCCATGGGGATCGCCCTGGGGGTGGGCCTGCTGCTGTACGCCCTGGGAGGGGCGCTGTTCGGCAGGGCGGAAGGCTTGCTCAGCGCCTTCCTGTGGCTCAGCGCGCCATTGGCGGTGGGCTTCGGTCACCTCGATGGCCTGGACGTTCCGGCCGCTGCCAGCGTCCTGCTGGTGTTGCTGGCCCTGGTGCATCACCTGCGCCGGCCGGGCGGGGTGCGCTTGCTGTGCTTGGGCCTGTGCCTGGGCGTGGCCCTGCTGACCCGGGCTGGAGTGGGGCTGGCCGTACTGGGCGCCGTCTTCGTCACGGTGGTCATCGCCCCGCCCTACACCAGGGGTCGTTCGGTGCTTGGAGCGCTGGGTGTGGCCGTGGTGGCCTGGCTGGTGGTCTGGTCGGCCTACCTGCTGCTCGAGCCTGGGGGCTTGCACCCCGCCGCCCTCTCGCAGCTCCCCGACCATGACTCCAGCTCGTGGCTGGCGCGGGTGGCGCTGTTTGTACCCTGGCCCGCGGGCTTCGACGCCGGCATCCGCTTTCTGAGCGCGTTTCACGGGCAGAGCCCGGCGCCCGGCTACCTCTTCGGATGGTCCTTTCTGGGGGCTCCGTGGTGGTTCTGGCTCGGATCGTTGGTGCTGGGGCTCACCCCGGTCACCCTGTTTGCCATCCCCGCCGGCGCCCTGCGCTTGTTCCTGGGTCCCAAAGAGCGGCTGTGGCGGGTCGGGCTGGCCCTGGGCCCGGTGGCCCTGGGTCTCGTCGCACTGCTGCTGATGGCTCAGCGACCCTACGGCATCCGCTACATGATCCCGCTGGTGACGGTGCTGTTGGTGCTGGCGGGGCCCGTGGTCGGCCTGGTCCGTGCTCGCGTCTTCCGGGGCCTGCTGGCCCTCGCCGTGGTGCTTCAGATCGCGGGGTTGTGGGCCAGCCATCCCCACTCCCTGGCCCAGACCAGCCCGCTGTTTCCCCAGGCTTGGCGCTGGGGGGCTGACTCGAACGTGGACTGGGGCCAGGACTTCCACTACCTCTCCGCCTGGGCCCAGGACAAGCAGGCACCCTGGATCTCCTACTTCGGGTTCGGTCCGAGCTTCGAGCTGTCCGAGATCTCCGGTGCTGTCTCGGCCCATCCTCGCAGTGTCTGGGGCCCCTTCCGGCCACCGCCGGTGGACACCGAGTGGGTGGTGGTGAGCGCCTCCAACCTCAACGCCTACGCGGCACAGGAGCTCGCCTGGCTGCGGGACTACTGCCCCGTGGACAAGCTCGGAGAGACGTTGCTGGTGTACCGCTTCGAGCGGCTGCCGGAACTTCACAGAGTATCCACGCCCGTTCGTGGGCTCCCCTCGCCCCTGTGTCGGGACCAGGACTACAGCCACCGGCCATGAGTGAGCGCCCCGCAGGCTGGGCCTCCGCCTGTACGCTACGCTGCAGAACCGTCGCTCCTGGGCCTTGCAGGCTCGCTCTCACGCGGTAGGTGTGAAGCTGTTCCCCGTAAGGATCCCTACGCACGTCCAGGAGGACCCATGCGACCCACCGCCCTGCTGCTGCTCGCTGCCCTGATAGCTTGCGGAGACAAGGAACCTGCCGACGACACGGCTCCCCCCGAGACGGACACCGACACCGACACCGATGCCGACAGCGACACGGACGCCGACACCGACGCCGACGCCGACGCCGACGCCGACGCCGACAGCGATGCCGACAGCGATGCCGACACCGACGCCGACGCCGATGCCGATGCCGATGCCGATGCCGATGCCGATGCCGATGCCGACGCCGATGCCGACAGCGATGCCGACACCGACACCGATCCGGACACCGACGGCGACGGCCTGACCGACACGGAAGAGGCCGCGCTGGGCACCGACCCCAGCAACCCCGACACCGACGGCGACGGGCTCAACGACGGGGACGAGGTGAACGACTACGGCTCCGACCCTCTGGCCGCCGACACCGACGGTGACGGTTGGGACGACGGGGACGAGGTGGACGACTTCTCGGAACCCGTTGATGCCACGGACTACCCCTACGCTGGTGGCTGGGCCAAGAGCGCCTGCCGAGACTCCATCTCCAGCACCGGCACTTCGGTGGGCGACGTCGCCCCCGACTTCGCCCTGTCGGACCAGTACGGAGAGACCGTACACCTACACGACTTCTGTGACCGGGCGGTCCTGGTGACCTTCGGTGCATTCTGGTGACCCAACTGCCAAGCGGAAGCCTCCGGTCTGGAGGCCATTTACCAGAAGTACGAAGCCTATGGGTTCATCGCCATCAGCAGCTGGGGTGAGAACAGCGCCCGCAGCACCCCCGACACCGCGGACCTGCAGGATGCGGTCAGCTACTGGGGCTTGACCATGCCCGTGGTGGCTGATCCCAGCTGGGCCACGCTGAGCACCTACACCAGCGGTCATCCCAACCGGATGCTCGTCGGCCCCGGCGCCGAGATCATCCAGATCGGTGGCTCGGTCAGCGACAGCTCCATCCAGGCCATCCTGCCCACGACCTATCCCTAGATAAGGTCCGTTCGATGTGAGAAGACATCCGGGCGCCTCAGGGTGTCCTGGACGTCATTCTGGGTAGGACATGTAGAGAATTGTGATTTTTGGCTGCAGTGGCGCGACGGTGACGCTCGGGCGGGAGAGAATGGTTCCGAAGTGTCACCGGAGGCTCACATGCGCCGCCTGCTCGTTCTCGCCACCCTGTTGCTCACCGCCTGCCCGACCAAGCCCGACGACACCGCCCCCGAGGGCGACGTCGATATGGACGGCGACGGCTTCCTCTCCGAAGAGGACTGCGACGACGATGACCCCGCAGTGTTCCCCGGAGCGGTGGAGCACTGCAACGGCTACGATGACGACTGCGACGGCTACGTGGACGACGACGATCCAAGTGTCGACGCCGATCTGGAGCTGTCCCTGGACGGCGACGGCGACGGCTGGGGCAGCATGGACGCCGCGGACCAGGCCGCCTTCTGTGAAGTCCCGGACGAGGGTTGGGTCGATGACGGCACGGACTGCGACGACGACGATGCGGACATCCACCCCGGGGCTCAGGAGTACTGCAACGAGATCGATGACGACTGCGACGGCGACATCGACGAGGAAGGCGCCCTGGACTCGACCTGGTACCTGGATGGTGACGGCGACAGCTTCGGTGACGACGACCATGGCTTGTCCCAGTGCGAGCAGCCCAGCGGCTACGTGCTCGATGGTGGCGACTGCGACGACACCGACGCGGATGTCTTCCCCGATGCGGATGAGTACTGCAACGAGGTCGACGACGACTGCGACGGCGACATCGACGAGGACGGCGCGCTGGACGCCGCCACCTGGTACGCCGACAGCGACGGTGACGGGTTCGGCGATCCCGACAGCACCACGGCCACTTGCAGCCAGCCCACAGGCTACATCGCCGATGCCACCGACTGTGACGACACCGATGTGGATGTCTTCCCCGGCGCCGACGAGTACTGCAACGGCGTCGACGACAACTGCGACGGTGTGATCGACGAGGCCGCGGCGGTGGACGGGGACAGCTGGTACGCCGACGCCGACGCCGACGGCTACGGCGACGCCGACAGCGTCACCAGCGCCTGCAGCCAGCCCAGTGGCCATGTCGCGGGAAGCTCGGATGGGGTCGCCTTCGACTGCGATGACACCCACGACACCAGCTACCCTGGCGCTGCGGAGCTGTGCGACGGGCTGGACAACGACTGCGACGGTGATGTCGACGAGGACGTCGTGGATGGCACCACCTGGTACCTCGACGCCGACGGTGACGGCTACGGTGACGCTGGAAGCAGCAGCAGCACCGCCACCTGCGACCAGCCCACGGGCTACGTCGCCGACTCGACCGACTGCGACGACACCGACGTCGCCATCAACCCCTGGGCCGACGAATTCTGCAACGGTGTGGACGACAACTGCGACGGTGTGGTGGACGAGAGCAGCGCCGTGGACGTCACCACCTGGTACACCGACGTGGACAGCGACGGCTTCGGCGACCCCTCCACCGGCACCCCCAGCTGCAGCCAGCTCACCGGCTACGTGGCCGACGATGGCGACTGCAACGACCTGGACACCGCCGTCAACCCCGACGCAGATGAGCTCTGCGACGGCGTGGACAACGACTGTGACGGAACGACGGACGAGGACGACGCCATCGACGTGCCCACCTGGTATGGCGACAGCGACGGCGACGGCTACGGCGACAGCGGCACCACCACCTTCGCCTGCGCGCAGCCCACCGGCCATGTGGCAGACAGCTCGGACTGCAACGACACCGACGCATCCATCAGCCCGGCGGCGGACGAGTACTGCGACAGCGTGGACAACGACTGCGACGGTGCCGTGGACGAAGACGACGCTCTGGATGTCTCCACCTTCTACCTGGACGGCGACGGCGACGGCTACGGCGACAGCGGCTCTCCCACCAGCGCGTGCAGCCAGCCCAGCGGCTACGCCGTCTCATCGGCGGACTGCGACGACAGCGATGCCACGGCCTACCCGGGCGCCGATGAGTACTGCGACGGGGCCGACGACGACTGCGATGGCACGGTGGACGAGGACGACGCCCTGGATACCAGCACCTGGTACACTGACGGTGACGGTGACGGCTACGGCGACAGCAGCAGCACCACGGTGTCCTGCAACCAGCCCACCGGCGCCGCCGCTGTGGGCGGAGACTGTGACGACAGCGACCCCAGCGCCAGCCCGGGCGCCGACGAGTACTGCGACGGGGTCGACAACGACTGCGATGGCTCGACAGATGAGGAAGACGCCGTGGATGCCAGCGCCTGGTACACCGACGCTGATGGTGACGGCTACGGCGCCAGCGCCAGCACCACCCAGGCATGCAGCCAGCCCTCCGGAACCGTGAGCAACGGCGACGACTGCGATGACAGCGACGCCGGCGCCTACCCCCTGGCCGACGAGTACTGCAACGGCGTGGACGACGACTGCGACGGCACGGTGGATGAGGACAGCGCCGTGGACACCAGCACCTTCTACTTGGATGGTGATGACGACGGCTACGGTCGCGCCTCGCTGTTCGTCTCCGCCTGCTCGGCCCCCAGCGGCTTTGTTACCGACGACACCGACTGCGACGACAGCGACGACAGCGTGAATCCAGGCGCGGACGAGTACTGCGACGGGGTCGACAACGACTGCGACGGCTCCGCCACCGACGGCGCTGTGGACGCCACCGACTGGTACACCGACGCCGACGCTGATGGCTACGGCGATAGCAGTGCGTACACCACCGAGTGCAGACGGCCCGCGGGCGTGGCCTCACAGGGCGGTGACTGTGACGACACCGACGCCGATATCAACCCCGGCGAGGCCGAGCTGTGCGACGGTGTGGACAACGACTGCGATGGCACGGTGGACGGCAGCGGAGTGGCCACCTGGTTCGACAGCAGCGGCACGGTGACCGACCTCACCAGCCTGATGGCTACGGGCACCGCATCGGGCGCCTACGCCCGCACCTTCCCCTCCGATGGCGCCCTGGTGCTCTGCCCGGGGACCTACTACGCCCACCTGACCGTGCGCGCGAGCGACTTCGAGCTCGAGGGTATGGACGGCTCCGCCAGCACCGCCATCCAGGGCGATGGCTCGTCGTCGGTGCTCACCGCCGCCAGCACCACCGCCACCATGCTCATCGAAGGCCTGACCATCCGCAATGGCTCGTCCTCCACCGGTGGCGGCATCGACGGCGGCTCCCACGGGCTCGATCTCGAGCTCGACGATGTGGTGGTCGAGGACTGCTACGCGTCGTTGGAGGGCGGAGGAATCTACATCTCCGCGGGCACGCTCACGGCCACCGATCTGGTGCTCGAGAGCAACCAAGCGGGCTCCTGGGGCGGCGGGCTGTGCGCCGACGGCACCGCCGCGATCATCGACGGCCTCGAGGCCACCAACAACACCACGTCGTCTTACGGCGGCGGGGTCTACTTCCGCGACGCCGACGTGGAGGTGATCGACGCCACCATTTCGGGAAACCTGGGCGAATACGCTGGCGGCATGATGGCCCACACTTGCGTGCTCACCCTCTCCGACAGCGAGGTCACCGACAACGAGGCCCTCTACTACGGAGGCGGCATCTACGTGACCTACGGCGAGCTGGAGCTGGACGAGGTCCAGGTCCACGCCAACATCGCCAGCTATAGCGGCTGGCACGCTACCCCCCTCGGCGGCGGGCTGTTCCTCAACAACGGCGCTGAGGTCGCTTGTTACGGCACCGCCAGCACCACCGCGGGCGTCTACGACAACGAAGCCTACTACGGTGGTGGCGCGTTCCTGTACGACGACGCCAGCGTGCTGGAGTCCGACACCTGCGACTGGGGAACTGGCGGCAGCGACAACGAAAACGACGATGTGGCGTTGTATTCCGGCCATTCGGTGTACTCGAGCTACGCCGCCGACGCCAGCTTCACCTGCACCGGCTACTCCTGCTACTGAGCCCTCGAGGACGGGCTACGTTCTGCCCATGCTCCCGGCGCTCGTCCTCCTGCTGATCCCCGCCCTCGCCCTCGCGCGGGACGACGGCACCTGCACCGCATGGCGCTCGGCCCAAGAGCTGGGGAGCCTCGTCAGCGACGAGCTCACCGAGGTCAGCGGCCTGGCGGCAAGCCACGCCGATCCCGGGGTGCTGTGGCTGCACGACGACCACGGTGGCGGTGCCTCGCTTCACGCCACCGGCTTGCAGGGCCAGGACTGGGGCTGGTTCGACCTGGTGGGTGTGGAGAACGAAGACTGGGAAGACCTGGCGGCCGGCCCCTGCCCGTCCGTGGGCGATCCCTGCACCTGCCTGCACTTGGCCGACATCGGCGACAACGACTTGGTGCGGGGCGGCGGGGTGATCTACCGCCTGGCCGAGCCTGGCGTGGGTCGCTCGGCCACGCGCTCCAGCCTCGCTCCCCTCGACGAGATCCACTTCGACTACCCCGATGGCCCCCACGACGCCGAGACCATCCTGGTGCACCCCGACACCGGGGAGCTGCTGGTCCTCACCAAGGGGGACAGCACGCGGGTCTACGCCTTCCCCACCGTGCCTCCCCAGCCCGCGACGGCCGGCTCCCCCGTGGAGCTGACCCTGGTGACCGAGTTCGATCTCGACGACAGCGGTGCGCTGCAGGCCGAGGTCACCGGGGGCGCGGTCTCCCCCCGGGGGCACCGGGTGGTGTTGCGCACGGACGAGGATCTGGTGCTCTTTTCAGGGGCCATCAACAGCTCACTCGAGCTGATCCTGCAGGGGGCCGCGGTGCTCCTGCCCACCCCGCCCCCCGGAAGGGGCGAGGCGGTGAGCTTCGGGCTGGACGGCCAGCGGCTGTACCTGGTGGGAGAGGGCGAACACCCCGCCGTGCACTCGGTGGACTGCGCCAGCTTCATCAGCGACGGCGAAGACGACTGGGATCCGCTGGTGGATTGCGAGGATGGCTGTGGTTGCGCCGGGACTCCCGACGCCCGCGCTGTGCCCGCACTGCTGCTGGCCCTGTCGATCCTGCTGGGTCTACGCCGGCGTCAGTCGCAGCTCAGCACGCCGTAGTCCACCTCTACCGTGTCCCCCGGTTCCGGCTGGGTCTCGAAGACCAAGAGGTCATCGATGGGGTCCAGGCGCCAGCCGTCGGTCCAGCCCACCCCGTCGACTCGTACGCTCAGGGTCGCCGGGTCTGCGGGCGAGGGCAGGCGCACCACGGCGCGACGTGAGGCGTCGGCGAGCCGGCTGAGTTGGTGGAGCTCGTTGCAGATGGACAGGAATGCCCCGTCTGTGGCTGCCACCGCTTCGTCCAGGCCCATGCCCGGGTCGGCCCCGGTGCAGCCAGCGGGGACGTCGCCCGCGATGGCAGAGACGACCAGGCGCTCATCGGAGCTCAGTAGATCCCGGAGCTCTTCGACGTAGTACAGCGCGTCCTCGGGTCCCTGGTGGGCCTGGTTGCTGATGACCACCGCGTGCAGGACCGAGTCCTCGCGGATCATGCCCTCGTTGCAGTCTCCTTCGTCGGCGCGCAGGATGGAGATGTGAAGCATGGCCAGCAGCTGGTCGGTGTAGTGCAGCGTGTCGTAGTCGGACAGGCCTAGCCCCAGCGCTCCGCCTGGATCGTGGGTGGTCGGTCCGATGGGGCCCGCGTTGTGACAGGCGTTGTCCCGCGCCACGACCGACGCCTTCCAGTCGAGCCCTGCCTTGTTCAGCGCTCCCACCAGGAGGTCGGTGTTGTGCTTCAGCGTGTTGATGGTGGGCGTCATGGAGCTGCTCTGTTCCAGGGCGAGCACCAGATCCACAGGCAGCAGCTCGAAGCCTTCGAGGTGGACCCACTCCCAGGCGGCCGAGCCCCGCTGGGTGGCTGTGGCGACCGCTTCTGGATCGTTGCTGAACACCAGCAAGGTTGCGGCGTCTTCACCCTCGCCTTCGGGGGCGAAGCTCACCGTCACCGTGGTGGCCTCCCGGGGGGCCAGCACCAGGGGAAGCTCGGGGGCCTGGCTGATGCGCAGCCACTGGTTGTTGGTGCTGTACTGCAGGTTCCAGATCTCGAGATCCGCCTTGCCTTGGTTGATCAACACCAGGTCTTTCTCGAGCTCGCAACCTGGCGTGAGCGCGTCTTCCAGCGTGAGCTCGGCGAAGTCGAACTCCGACGGGGTGAGCCACAGCGTGGGGGCGATGGGCAGCCCCTCGAGGAACAGCTGCTCGATGGGATTGAGGGGGTCGTCGGTCTGCAGCCAGATGGACGCGGAGCTCCAGGCTTCGCCCGAGGTGTACTCCACCACCATCTCGGTACCCGTGCCTGGCGCGAGCCTGCCGGGCGGCGCGTCACCCAGCAGGGCGAAGCCGGTGTGCCCCTCGAGGGTGAGATCGATGATCTCCAGCGGTGCATCCCCCACATTGGTGACGGAGAAGGTCTGGTACTGGGGCTCGGTGCTGGCGTCGAAGCTCATGCGGTTGGGCGAGATCCACACCTCGGGGTCACCGGGGTTGGCGGTGTCGACGAGCGGGAACACCACCACCTCGTCCCGGCTGCAACCTGCCAGGCATCCCCATGCCACCAGTGCGAGCAGGTTGAGCTTCACTCGATGGCGCCTGTTCTGTTCAGGGACTCGAGGCGCTGCTGGATGGCGGAGGCCTGGTCGGCAGGGGGGCTCTGGGTGAGGGCCCGCTCGAGCAGCTCGCGAGCTTGGATTGGATCCTCGCTGGTGATGCAGTCGGCCAGCAGCACCATGGCTGCGCCGCTGTCGTCGGCGGAGAGCACCTCGAGGTGCGGTGTCGCGTCCTTGCAGCCGTCGAGGGCCATGGCGGTGCGTGCGGCGATCTGGCGGACCTCGGTGGCGCGGTGTTGGGCGCCTCGGTCCAGGCGTTCGTTGGCGGCGCTCGAGGCCTGTCGGTGCTGGCCGGCGCTGAACAGGGTCTGGATGCGCAGCACCTCGAGTTCGTCGTGTACGGGGTCCCCCAGCACGCTGCGGGCGAGGCCGCGCTCCAGCACCTGCAGCACGTCGGCGGTGGTACCGTTCTGGTGATTGTCCGCCCAGTGCAGGGCTGCGGCGGGGGAGCGCAGACAGAGCCAGTCTTCGCCGGCGGTGACGGCGTGGGTGGGTTCGTTCTGGCAGGTGATCTCGACCTCGCCTCGCTCCACGGTGACCGAGGTGCCCAGCGAGCTCCGCTCCACTGAGAACACGGTTCCCACGACCCGAATGCTGGCCTCGGCGGTCTCGACCCGGAACTCGATGCCCCGCTCGGGCTCCACCTCGACCTTCAGCTCTCCCTGCTCCCAGCTGACCACCGAAGGTGAGCTCACTTGGCCCTGACCATGGAAGGCCAGCTGTACGCCAGGGCGGGCGTCGGCCTGGGACCAGGAGTCCGCCGATGCCAGGGGTTGGGGGGTTTCCACTTGGGGCCAGGCCAACCAGGCCACCACCGCGGCCGTCGCCACAGCAGCGGGGATCAGCGCCCAGACCATGGGCCGGCGCCGCTGGGAGAGCTGTTCCATGGCTTTGCGCCGCACGCGCTGGATCTCCGCGTCGCTGGGCTGGTGCGCGTGCTCGCGTAGTTGATCTGCGTGCTTCCACTCAGTCATGGAGCACCTCCGATGTTGGAGGGTCGGATTCGGTGTCCAGCCCGTGCTTGCGTGCCACTTGTTCGAAGGCGCGTCGGGCGGCGGTGAGCCGCCGGTTCAGGGTGCCCTCGGGGATACCCAGCAGCGCCACCATCTCGCGACGTGTCTGCCCTTCCACATAAGACAGCCAGAGCAGCTGGCGGTGGTCCGGGCTCATCAGGTCCAGGACCTGCTGCACGGCGCGGGCGCGCTCGTTGCTCGCGTAGGCGTCATCGGGATCCATGCCGCCGCTGTCTCGTCGTTCCAGGTCGCCGGGGACCCAGCGCCAGAACCAGGCCTTGCGCTTGCGCGCCTGGACCGAGCGCCAGGTGATGCCCCACAGCCACGCGCGGAAGCGCTCGGGCTCCCGCAGGGCGTGCAGACGGGAGAGCACCGCGACCATCACGTCTTGGGCGATGTCTTCGTGGTTCATGCTGCGTGGGCACTGCCATCGGCACCAGCGCAGGACCTCTTTCTGCCAGGCATCCAGCAGGCGGTGGGTGGCGTGGCTGTCACCGGTGAGCGCCGCTTGGACCAGACCGGCGGAGAACAGATCCAGCGCAGCGCGCTTCAGCACGCCCTGGACCTTGCCCCCTGCCAGATCCTCGGGGCGTGACAGGGCGCGCTCCAGGGTCAGGGGGGTCAGGCGCGCAGCCTCGATCTCCGTGGCGCCGAGGTCCCGGAGCCAGGCGTGCACCTGATCGCGCCAGCGGGCCTCGAACAGGGACAGGGGCTCCCCTTGGGGGGGGGCGGAGGGGCTGTGTTGGTGTCGTGGTGTGGTCATGGTGTCGACCGATAGTGCCACGGGCCCGGGAAGCTGATCACCGCGCGCCTCCCCGGGGTCCGCCCGCGCCGGCCGCGGAGAGCTGGAAGCCTGCGGTCAGGCTCCACAGCTGGAGCTCCACAGGGAGTGGATCTGCGAGTCCGTTGCCCAGGCGGGTGGGGACCAGGTCCACCGTGCCTCGCAGGTAGGGGCCGGCCTCGAGCTCCCCCAGGGGGAGGCGCACGGCCAGCTCGACCGCCGCGGTGGGCAATTCATCACGCCAGACGGTCTGGCCCTGCTGCCCGAACCAGCGCAGGGCCACGCCGCCTTCGAGTCCGGCTTCGAGCCACGGCCCAAGGGGCACCCACGGACCGGCCAACAGGTCCAGGTCCCAGACGCTCCGCTCCGCCTCGTCTCGGAAGGCCAGCAGTGAGGTGGGGGTGGTGGCCCGCGCGGCGATGCCCAGGCGCAAGCGCTCACCGGTCCAGCCACCCCGCAGGGAGCCTTCCCAGGCCACGGTGGTCTCCGGTCGCCAGGTAGGACCGGCCCCCAGCTGAACCCAGGCCCAGGCTGGCCAGGGGCTCGGGCTCGAGTCGTCCAGGATGGGGATGGGGTCCCGGGGCTCCGGAAACAGGGGGTCCAGGGGCTCGGGCACCGGATCGTCGGAGGTCGGCGCGCTGGTGGATCGGCTGGGGGCCAGGGGATCAGGCCCGGGAGCGACGATGGGCGGGGGCTCCAGCGTCTCGTCGTTGGGGGACTGCGGAGGGGGCAGGGCCACGCTGACCTCCGAAGGCCTCGCGCCCGCAGAGACGAAGCTGCGGGTGGGCTTGGCGACGGCGGCCTTGGGGGTGAGGGTGCGCCGGGCTGCTCGGGTGCGCTCCGCCCGATCCGTCATCTCCTGGAATTGCAGGGCCGAGAGTTGCTCGTCAGCCTCGTCGGCCTCGTTGGCAGCGGGGATGGCGGACCAGCCCCAGTCGTCCCGAGGCTGCGCCAGGGAGATGGCCAGGAAGAGCAGGTCCACCCTGTCCGCGTGGCTGTGGGGCTGCTGGATGGCCACGGTGCGCAGGGTGCCTTGGCTGTTCCACACCGACAGGGACCAGCCGATGGCGTCGGCGCTCACCGTCAGCCTCGGGATGCGATCGGGACCGTGGGCGTCCCGGGCGACCTCGCGCCAGGCCTTCATCCAGGCCTCGCGGTCCTCGAAGGCGGGCAGAGCCATGGCCTGTTGGGCCTGTGCGGACCTCGGCACCGCGTGGATCGCCAACGCCAGGCACAGCAGCAGGGTCGAACGAACCGTCGACACACGGACCTCCTCTCGGAGATCAGTGTAGTCGCTGAGCGGTGATTTTTGTGGGCGGGCTAGCCCTTGCGCGCCTGGTAGGCCTGCCACAGACCCTGCATGGGGCCGTACAGCCCATCGCGCACGACCTTGACATGCTCGGGCTTCCAGTCGGCCACGTCGGCGTGCAGGAAGGTGGTCTTGTCGTCGGTGTTGTCGAACACCGCGATGGGCAGGTCCCAGTCGCGACCGTGGGCATGCAGCCGGATGGTGTTGGGCTTGGCGGCGTTTTCGATGAGCCAGGCGACGTCGTCGCAGCCGTAGTCGTTGTACATGACCACGTCCGGTGCGCTGTGGTGCAGGTCGGAGTCTTCCATGCCGGGCACGTAGCGGGCCTTGTTCTTGCGGCGGGACTCTTCGGGCGTGACCTTGATGTACAGCACCGCGGCGTTCTCGAGCACCTCAGGGCGGTGGTTGGCCAAGGAGAAGGCGTAGCCAGCGGGAGGGTCGAGGGGCATGGTGGAGCCGTCGGCGCCTCCGCGAGCGCACTCCATCACGATGGTCTTGCCGGCCACGGTACCTTCGCGGCGACCCCACTGCTCCTCGATGAGGAACTCGGCGGCGGGCTTCATGGCGTCGGCCAATTCGGCACGGGCTTCGGTGGCCATGACGGAGAAGACCTCGGGGCCGCCGAGATCCCGGCGATGGCCGTCGATGCGCTCGAACAGGGCCAGGCAGTCGGCGGCGGGGGTGGGCAGGTCGTTCTTGAGGATGTGGTAGTCATCGCTGACCAGCCGCAGCAGCAGGCCCCAGTCGGGCTGGAAGATGAAGCGGCCGTGCTTGAACTCGTAGAACGCCCTTGGCAGGCCGCGGGCCTCGCGCTCTTCGTCGACCTTGGCCAGGAAGGCCACGTAGGGGAAGTCGTCCAGCTGGGCGGTGTCGCTGACGTGGAAGTCGCGGACGCGGGCCTCGGTGGGGAGGTTGCGCAGGAACTTGCGGACCTCGGACTTGCCGGAGGCCGGCAGGGCGATGAGGAGGACGGTGTCGATGAACTCGCCGGTGGACATGGGGACTCCTGGTCTTCGCGCGGGGATGAATCGGGGGGCCTGTTCTTAACGTAGGGGAGCACTTCATGTGCTCCCTCGGGGCGACGAGGGTGGTGGGAACGCTCCGGTCTATAGCGGCCCTTGCGGTCCGGACTACACCCAGGGGGCTTCGAACACGATGGACATCACGGCTCCTCGATGAAGGAGTTCGGGCATGATTTGCAGTTGTAGAGGAGGCCCTGGCTCTCGGCGCCGGAGACTTCTGCGGCAATGCAGACCCTGCAGGTCTTGCAGGCTGTGCCCGGCCTCGGGGTGATCTTGATCTCCATGCCGTCCCCGATGACGATCTCGCCTGTCAGTTGATTACCGCTGGCGCGAAGCATCCTGTTTTCCCGTTCGAAGAGGACCAGTTGATTGCTGGTCTCCAGCAAACGGTGGCCGCAGCCGGGGTCGAGGGTGACTTTGAACCAGCCAGCCATCGGGCCCCAGGCGTGCTGTCTCGCAGTTGGTCCGACGGCCTCGACGCCTTGTCCCGGCTCATCTTGCGTGGTTTCCACGGCTTCGGCAGGCTGCTGCGGAGTAGCGCTGCCCTGGGGTTCCGTGTGGAAGGGTATCTTGCGCACCGTCGGCTTGGTGTCCTTCGGCTTTTGTGGCGGAGTAGGGCTCGGGCCGGGGTCCGGCGGAACCGGCCTCGGCCCATTCTCTTCGGGCAGATCGGGGGTGCTGGGAGGGAGCTTCGCTGACGCCGGAGTGTCTCGCCGCTTGGAAGGAATTCTGATGGTCTGGGAATGTGCGGGCACGGTCCACACCATCGCTGCGGCGGTTGCCCCCAGGCGACCCAGGGTGTAGCTGTTGGCTTGGATCGTCTTGGGCAGGAGCACCATCAGACGATGGGCGCTGCGCATCGTGCCGGCGCCTGTGAGCATCAACACCAGGGCAGCGGCGGCCATGATGTGAAGGCCGGGTTGGGTGGTACTCGCGCGGTGGGCTGGCGGCTTTTCTACGGGCTGCACCAGTCTCACGTGGACGTTCGCGGTCGCGGTGGGAACGCCGTTAGGATTCCGCATCGTCGCGGATGCACCGGGCTTGGTGTCGCCTGACGGGGTCGGGGTGGCATGGACGGGGGCTGGCGATGCTGCGGGCGTGCGCCCACGGACTACCCGAACCAGGGGCACCACGCCATTCACCATCCCACCGTGTAGACGAAGACCGTCCTTTCGCGTTGTGTCTGCGCGCCCTGCGCGGATATCTTCGCCTTTTTGGCTGTCTGGAGCTTGTGCTTCCATCGTTGGCTCCCAATGCATTGTCGCGAGCTCGAGACGCAGTTCGGGCACACGCTTCCATGCTGGGCGAATGTCTTTCTGTGCACCCCAGGTCGCTTCTTCAGCGCTGGATAGCTCGGTAACGGTGTGCTTCAGAGCCAGGTAGTCGAGAGGATCTTTCGGGTTGGCCATCATACTGCGAAGCAGTGCGCGCACTGGCGGGGGCAACTTGTCCATGGCCTGTTCGCGCATGCTGTCATTGCGGGTGGGCAGATAGCCTGTGTAGGCTCTGAGTATGGTCATCGCCAGGGCCCACAGGTCGGTGGCGCGGTCCTCAGCGTTGCCTGCTTCCCAGGCCGGGTGGGCCCAGCCCGGCACACCGAAGGTGCGTCCGTCCGAAGGTGGGGGGGTACCCAAGTCTACCAGGAACACCCGGCCGTTCATGTCGACGAGGATCTGTCCCGGTCGCAACTCGAGGTGAGGTCCCGTGCGGGCCAGGACGCCCAGGACTTCTGCCACCACCAGCAGGACCTGCTGGGGGCGGATGCCCCCCAAGACCATCAGGTTCTCCAGGTTTGGATAGTCGAGATACTCGAAGATTGCCACCAGGGCCTGCTGCTCGGTCGTACCCCACGCTAGCAGGCGGGGTACCCCAGGCTCCCCCCGCAGCCTGCGCACCGCGTCCATCTCGAGCTCCAGCTGCTCGAGTCGGGTGGCGTCCTCGCCGTGGGCCATCTTGACCAGCACCGACCGCCCTCGCAGCCCGGCTCGCCGGATGGTCATCTGGGAGCGACCGTCGAGTTCGTGGGTGATGATCGCCACGTTGGTGTTGGTGCGTTCCTTGTCGGTCATGGGGCCTCCCGGTGCCCGTGGTGCGCCCCGGGGATGTCGACGGCCCAGTCGACCCCCAGGATGACGCGTGCGACAGGGCTGTCCCAGGCGGCGCTATAGGTCCCTTCCACGCGTGCTTTCAAGCTGCACTCCAGCCAGGCAGGGCTGGAGTTGAGGGCAGGAGTACCAAGCTCCAGCCCAAGGCTGACCAGGGTCTGTGGCTGGCCTGTCCACGCTACGCCGAGTTGCGCGATGGCCGCCATGCTGGGGGTGCGGCTTCCTTCCAGCGCTGTGAGCCGCAGCCCGCCGCGGAGCATCATCGCCCCGTACCTTTCCCGTTGCTGGCCTCCATCTAGCTGGCGGAGCTCTTCGAGCGCTAGCCTACCCACCGTCATCACGGCCGCTGCGCGATGACCGCCCACAGCCAGCTCGGCGCTGGGCTGCAGGCGGTAGGTGGTGGTGATCTCCGTGGCCAGCTCGGAGCCAGGCTCCAGCTTCTCTGTGATCACCCCTCCCAGGGCACCCTGCAAGGCCAGCGCTGCCTGTAGCTGCCGTGCCGAGCCAGGGGGATCCAGATGATTGGTGCCAGGCTTGGCTACCACATGGCTCACGGGGTAGCGACTCACGGTGCTCTGGCCGCCCTCGAGGTCCCGCCAGACCAGGGTGTAGATCCGTCCTGCTTTCAGCGCGCCCTTGGGACCGAGAACCTCGAACGACGATCGGCTCTCTAGGCGTACCTTACGTCCTTCATCGAGGCCCGGGTTGGCCTCTATTCTCCCTATGCCCTGCTCGATGGCTTCTGCCTGGCGCCTGCCCTGATCGCCGGGGCAGATCCAATCTTCGAGAGTGTACGCGTACCACGGCGCCTCGAACGCCGCGATGATGGGGAGGTACATGCTCTCCAGCTCTAGGTCGCTCAGGGTGGCGGTGTAGGCGCAGGACGGCAAGTCGTCTTTGTGGATCCTGCCATCCGCGCTGGCTGGCACCTTCGGCTTGGCCAAAGAGGGGGTCGGCTCGAGCTGGCGATCCGTGGTCTGCTTGGTGCACCAGCCCGCGTGCGCTCTGGGCGAGAGCAACAGCGTGAGGAGCAGGTACTGGCAGCACAGGGCGATGGTGATGTCCTGGGTGGGTGCTGGTAGGAGAGCCGGGAAGGCTCCGAGACTCTCTTCGGATGGGCTATCCGCCGTGGATCTGCGCTACGGACAACGCCATCCCGAACAGGAATGCCAACACCAGCAGCGCCCAGGACTGTGGGCTGAGCTTCGTCGAGCCGTCCCCGGGCAGGGGGCAGGGGTTCGCCGGCGCTATGGTGCATGACGTTGGCTGTTCGCCCTTGTCCGGGGCGACCACCTGTTCTTCCCTTGCGGACAGGTCGGCACGGGGCTTGGGCGGTGGCAGCGGCTGGGGGGCGCTCAACACCTCGGGTTCCAGCTTGGCATCGCTGGTGGTGGGCTCGCGCTCACCTGGAGCCTCGTGCTCGAGAGGGTTCAGGTCCACATCGGGACAGGGCACGACCAGGGCCGCTTCGAGGCCGTCGTCCTCGGGCAAGGGCACTGGGGCCACGCTCGCACCGCGGGGTTCCATGCCATATTCCGCCCGCTGCTGATTGATGTCGTAGTTGCTCATCAGCACGGTGCAGCGTTCGTCTGGCTGCGGCGCCGCACGGCGCATGAGTTCGTCGCGTTGATCGGGGGCGTAGCAGGTGGTGGGCGGGCAGTCCTCGCTCTCGAAGAGAGGTGGTTCCCGGTGGATGCTGGGCTGGTAGACGTCTTGGTCGCTCATGGGAGCCTCCGGAGCTCAGGTTCCGCTTGGCTCCACGATGAAGCCACCGGCGATCGTGAGACAGGAGTCCGAGGTCGGTGAGCAGAGCCGCGCGCCGTCTTCGATCTCCTGGCCTGGTTCTTCAACGTTGAACTCGAAGCAGATCTCTCCGCAGTTGGAGAGAGAGCAGAGATCGGTCCACACCAGCGCCATGTCCTTGGTCCACCCACCAGCGATCTCGAAGGCGTCGATGCGGGCGTAGGGCAATGGACCCAGCTCGGCTTGGTGGAAGGCCAGCCCATCCAGGGAGGGGGCGTTGTCGCTGCGTCCCTGTTCTGCGCCATCGATGTGCAGGACCACGCCGTCCAAGTCCACCAGCAGGGCCAGCTGGTGGGGACGCGAACGGTCGATGGTGGTCTGAAGGGTGATGGTCTCCATGATGCCGTCCACTGGGGCCCAGATCTCCACTTCGAGCTCATCGCCGATCACCAGGACGGTCAGGAACGAATTCGCGTCTCCCAGCCAAAGCAGGGTACCGTCCTGCGATCCCAGCTCGAACCCCATACGCAGCGTGACGTCGCCGTCCAGCTCGCCAGTCTCTGCCAGGCTGTCCAGGATCATCAGGGAATCCCGTGATGTGGCCCAGAGGCCCACGCCGTCGAGGACCAGCTCACCAGCCTCGAGGGTGGTCTCCCAGCGGCCCTGGACACCATGGGTCCCGTCTTCGAGGACCACGCTCACTACCGGCGAGCTTCCGATGCCGTGGTAGGCCATCATGTTTGCCAGGGGTAGCTCGAGCGGCTCGTCAGCCGACCAGACGGCCTCACCGGTGAGCTCGCCTACGGTCCACTGCCAGGCCAGATCCTCCGAGACCGCCGGCAGGCCTTCGCAGATCAGGATGGCATCATCATCGTTGACAGGGATGGAGTCTGTGTCGGCGGGTTCGATCTGGCAGGCCAGCTCTGGAACCTGTGCTTTGGCCCAGCGCTGCGACCAGGACCACCGCTGCTGGTCGTCCAGCTGGCATGCGAACTCCACGGTGAGTGGGTCGTCGCTGTTGTCCACGTTGATGGTGCTTCCATCGGTTGCACCTCCTCCGCGGACGCTGACGGACAGCTCCTTGCTGGAGCCCACCCACCGTTCGTCGTGGAAGAAGTCGACCTGCGCCTCATGCAGGGAGAAGGTGCTGCCCTCGGCCACCCAGTCGCCCTCGGGAAGTGGGCATGTCAGCTCGGCCAGTACGGGAGGCCAGACCTCCACCGCCAGCGTGAAGGGTTCGAAGGGGGTGACGCTGTTGCAACCTCCGTTGGGGTAGTTGCGCCCCTCGAGTAGGCAGTCCCAGCTGCCCTCGTCCAGGGTCAGGGTGTTGTCGGCCCATGGCTCGGAGCCCGCCTGCAGCAGGGTCAGGACGTTTCGTCCATCCGTCGCGGTGCAGGTGGCCTCGATGTCGAACTCCACCCCACCCGGCTCGAAGAGCAGCGCTTGAGGACCGCCTTCGACGCAGAGCTCCTCGTCGAGATCCAGGTCTCTTGAGTTGGGGCAGCCGATTTTGGGATCTGCGTTCGTGGCGAAGACCAGCGTTCCTTCGAAGCACAGCTCGCGATCCATGCCGCATGACGCTAACAGCGCGAGGGTCGAAGCGAATGTGAGGTGATTCATGTCGGTGTCCTGGGTTGGGCCGGCTGTTCAGCGTGGATGGGTCACGGTCGAGCGGGCGGTCAGGTGTGAATCTCTCTCGCTACTGAGAGGTCAAGGCCGTGTAGGAGCCCGAGAGGACCTCGGCGGGGCGACCAGAGGCATCGGGCAGGGTGTCGCCCTCTCCGTACTCGGCCCCGGGCTCGGCGAAGCTCCAGTCGAAACATGCCGAGCGCTCGTCGAGGTGATCGCACGGGCTGGTCCATGGCAGCCCTTGGATGGGGTAGCCCGGGATGATGGAGACGGCGGAGAACGTGGCGTAGGGTACGGCTGCGAGGATCAGGGGCTCCGCTGACAGCGTCTCGAACCAGGGGCTGGTCCCGTCGCTGCAGACCTCCTCACCGTTCAGGTCCAGGTGGGCGCCATCCAGGTCCACCCTGAGGCGGATCTCCTGGAGGGTGTCTTGCTCGAGCTGGGCCTCGAGGGTCACGGGGTCGCTCAGGTCTTCGTCCGCTTCGGTCATGCCGCAGAGCGTCACCGTGAGCAGGCCGTCGATCACCGAGAACTCGATGAACTCGCCCTCGCCCTCGTCGCCGACCACCAAGTACACGCCATCCTGGGAGCCGAGGGTGGCCAAGATGCGAATGGTGAAGTCCCCATCGAACAGTCCCAGGTCCACGAGGGAATATGCCAGCAGCGCGGAGTCGCGCTCGTCGGCGCGCAGCTGGGTGCCTTGCGCCGGTATCGCACCGACGGTGAAGACCTTTTCGAGGGTGGAGACGGCCGCGGTGCTCTGGTCGATGGCCTCCACTTCCAGTGTGACGATCTCCCCGATCTGGCCGTTGTAGCGAGTCTCCACATCGGGGAAGCTCACGCTCGAGTCCGAGGCGACCTCGATGCTGCAGCTGCCGTCGTCGAAGATGTAGATCTCACCGTCTACGGTGAGGCTGACGCTCGTGGTCGCTTCGGGGTCGTCGATGGTGACACCTACCGTCAGGACCACGCCCTCGTCGCTGATGGAGGGCTGGCCCGGTGTGAGCTCGACGTCCAGCGTGGGGGCTGGCAAGACCGGCAGATCAACGCAGCTGAGTCGATCATCCTCGGCCGCCAGGGGGCAGGTGAAGCAGGCTTCCAGCTCGGTGGCCTCGAGATCGACGGTGAGCACCCAGCCGTCCACGGTAGCGCCGCTGCGGGCATCGAGTTCGCCTACGGGTCCGTCGCCCAGCTCGGAGCCCCCGGTCCCCAGAGTGTAGAGGCAGCGCAGGCCGGTGAGGTCGAAGCTGCTGCCTGGCGCCACGGAGCTGAGCCCCGCGAAGGGCGTCTCTGGGGTGCCGACGACCGGAGCCTCGACGGTGAGGGGGAAACTCATGGCCCCGAGGGTGCTCTCGTCTGGTGTGCCCGAGGTCGACCCGAGCGAAAGCACGGAGGGGACGCACAGGAAGTCCCCTTGTGGGATGTTCTCCACGGCGAGCCAGGTCGCTGTTTCGTCGAAGCGCTCCGAGGACAGCTCGGTGTGTGGGCCTGCGGTGTCTCCGCTGTCTCCGCTGTCGCCCAGCTCGAACCAGGTGGCGGTGTCGCCCCCGTCATCGAGCAGTACCGCCAAGCGCTCGTCGCTCACGGCTGTGGATGTGTAGGTTCCCCCGCCGTTGGTAGAACTGCAGTCAATCTGCAGCTGGGCGCTGGCTGGGGTGGCGTTGACCCCGAAGAGGACCGGCTGGCCTTCGGTGCAGTGCTCACCCTGCAGTGGGGCTGCCAGGATGCAGAGCGGGAGACCGATCTCGGCATCTACCGGTACGAGCTTGGTGTTGCAGCCGTCGTCGCAGGCGGAGAGGGTGATGGCTGCGGCCAGGGCGAAGCGCTGGGCAATGGTGAACGAGCGTCGTGGTCGAATCTGGTGCGACATGAAGTGGACCTCGGAATGAGAAGAAGCGCAGGCACGCTACGGCCAGCGTCAACTCATCAATCGGAAGTCCAGGGCTAGTTCTCTCTTCGTGGTTCTTCGTTTGTGGGATCAGACCGGGTTTCAGTCTTCCGGAACCACCCGCACCCAGCCATACTTGTCTTCGGCGTCGCCGCACTGGATGGCGGTGAGGCGCTCGTACAGCTCGGTGACCTTGGGCTGTGGGGTCTCGCCGTCGCCGTAGACCGCCTTGCGATCGCCCCAGGTGATGGAGCCCACGGGGGTGATGACCGCGGCGGTTCCGCAGCAGCCTGCCTCGGCGAGCTCGAAGATCTCCTCGACGTGGATGGGGCGCCGCAGGGGGTTCAGGCCCATGTCATCCGCGATGGTGATCAGGGACCTGTTGGTGATGCTGGGCAGGATGGAGGGGGACAGCGGCGTGACGTACTGGCCCTCGGCGGTGATGCCGAAGAAGTTCGCTGGGCCGGACTCGTCGATGTAGGCCTTTTCCTTGGCGTCGAGGAACAGCACCTCGGTGAAGCCCTTCTTCTTGGCCGCCATGCTGGCGCGCATCCCCGCGGCGTAGTTGCCGCCCACCTTCACGTCGCCCACACCCAGGCTGGCGGCGCGGTCCACTTCTTCTTCGACGATGAGGTGCACGGGCGCGAAGCCGGTCTTGAAGTAGGGGCCCGCCGGGGTGACGAAGACCAGGAACATGTACTGGTCGGTGGGGGCCACGCCGACCTTGGGGCCGGTGCCGATGACCAGGGGCCGGATGTAGAGGCTGGCGCCGGAGCCGTAGGGGGGCACGAAGCGGCGGTTGGCGTTGATGGCGCGGTAGACCGCTTCGATGAAGAGCTGTTCGGACGGGACCGCCATGAGGATCTTGCGGCAGCTGTCGGCCAGGCGCTTGGCGTTCTCTTCGATGCGGAAGACCACCACCTCGCCGTCCTTGGTCTCGAAAGCCTTGAGACCCTCGAAGCATTCTTGGCCGTAGTGCAGGCACGTGGCGGCCATGTGCAGCGGGACGAACTCGGAGTCGGACAGCTCGCCGGCGTCCCATGCACCATCACGCCAGGTGTAGCGCACATTGAAGTCGGTCTTCATGTAGGCGAAGGGCAGGTTGGCGAAGTCGAGATCGGCCTTTTCGACGGTCATGGCTGCTCCGGGGATGGGGGTCCGAATCCTGTGGAGCCAGGAAGATAATCCGCGGGTGGGGCGGGTGGAGGGTGCGGGGGGTCAGGGTTCGAGCGCCCACCAGCACTTCTCGGCCGCCCAAGCCGTACTAGGCGCGAAGTAGCCCCAGCCAACAGCGTCGCTTCTGGCCTCCAGTCTTCGTGCTCGTACCTTCTTCATGTTCCCTCTCCCCTGGGGGAAGAGGGCCCCCGGAAGGGGCGGGTGAGGGGGCCGACCACGGGCCGACAATGTTCGCAGCTGACGGGCGGTGTGGTGTGGGCGCTTGCTCCGGGAGGACCCCTCATGCCTCGCCGCCGCCCAGGCCAAATTGGCCCAAAATGTCCAAAACGTCCCGATAGCTCAGCGTCGCCCGTCGAGCACCCCGCCGAATCCGACGATCTCACCGCCCGCCTCGCGCCCAGCGAGGCAGAGTGCAGTTGATTGCACTCTGCCCATCCTGTTGAACGGAGCGCTCCCATGACCCGCCGGCAGGCCTTGCTGTGATCGTACAAACACCGCAAACAAAGCTATCTTTCAGCAGCGCCGGCCTCATGTTCCGCGCCGCTTTTCTGCGCGACATGCAGCCTTTCTCCGGCACGTGGCAGGACGAACGGAGCTACTCGACGAAGTGGACCGAGAGATCGATGTGCTCACTCATGCGGCGGAAGTCACCGTCTGACGTGATGAGAGTACCCCTGCACTGCATGGTCGTGGAGGCGATGAGTATGTCAGTGGGGCTGACATTGAGGCCGTTCGACTTGCAGGTGTTGTAGAGCGTTGCAGCCAGCAGATGATGCTCCTCGGTGGCCAAGAGGACGGTGAAGGGGTCGAGAACCTTCCGCAGCCTCTCGAACTCCTTTTTGGTGCGGACACCCGACAAGAGTTCCTGCAAGACGATGCCGGGCACGCCAATGGGTTCGTTGTCGACCACGAGCCTTCGGATCAGAACAGCCGCCGGCGGTTCGCCCTCCGAACTCATGCGACGTCGAAGCGCCCTGGACCATACCGAGGTGTCGATGACAAGCACTGCGCTTCCTCTTGCCTATGCCGACCGCGCCAACTTGTAGTCGTAGTCGGGGTCGAAGTTGAACGTTCCCAGCGCTTTCAGCGCCTCGACGCGTTGCAACTGAGCCACGTAGGCTTCGAGGGCCTTGTTGACCGCATCCCTCTTCGAGCGGTGCCTTCCCAGGCGCACCGCCTTCTGAATGAGATCGTCGTTGAGGTTCAGGTTCGTGGCCATGAGGACTCCTTTTCTACACAAAGAGTTACACATGGCTGGCCCGACGGCAACGATGAAGCTCGGCGCCGCCGATACAGGCATTTTCAGGCACCGTGGCGACCTACAAACCCGCCACGAAGGAGAACAAGGAGCACGAGAGCTTCGAGGTCGATGGGGTCAGGTTCCGGTACAGCACCTACAGCGTCACCGGAGCCTTCATCCAGCCCGCTACCGAGGGCGGGCCCATCCGCTCGGGTCTGCCAGTGCGCATCCAGCACCACGACCGCGACATCCTGGTGTTGGAGGTTGGTCAGGCGTTCTCGCTGGACCTTGGGTAGGCGGTGCGCCTACAGCGACGGCGCTCTTCCCTCGCTCCCAGCCAAGCCCACAGATGTCCTACGCCCGAGCCACGACACGACGGGGAAAGCAGTATTGGACGTGGGTATGGTACGTTCCAACATGGAGGCGCCAATGTCTCGAGTCCTATTCGTATCGCTCGCTCTGCCCATCCTGTCCCTCGCCTTGGCATGTGGCGACAAGGACGCCAAGGATGACACCGCCTCCACCCAAGAGGGGGACGCGGACACCGACGCGGATGCGGACTCTGACACCGACGCCGACGCCGATACGGATGCAGACGCCGACGCCGACGCCGACGCCGACGCTGACGCCGACGCCGACACGGATGCCGATGCCGATCCGCCCTGCGGCTGGGACTGGGGTGGCCAGGTCACCGCCGAAGACGCCTGCTCTTCCTTCGTGGGTGAGGTCAGCAACGACTTTGCCGGGTGCCACCTCACCGCCCCTGGCGACCTGAACGGCGATGGCCACGGAGACCTGGTCATCGGCGCCTTCCTGAACTCCGAGATCGCATACCGCAGCGGCAAGCTGTACTTCCTCTTCGGCAGCAGCAACGGCTGGCCCCTGCAGGTGCCACTGGCCAGCGCGGCGTCCGTGGTGGGTAGCGTCGCTAGCACAGAGTTGTCCCAGACCGCGGCGCTGGGAGATGTCAACGGCGACGGACTGGCCGATCTCGCCGTCTGGGCCGGCTACCAGACCGCTGGTACACCGGAGGGAGAAGCCTGGGTGCTGCTGGGCAAGACCAGCGGCTGGGCGTCATCGGTCCCTGTCCACGACCTGCAGGGCAGCGCCTTCAACAGCGACAACCCGGACCTACTCAACCACTTCAACGCGTACCACCCGATCGGTGACATGACGGGGGACGGCCTGGACGACTGGATGGTCCAGACCCCGACCATCAACAACAGCGAAGTCCACGTCGTCTCGGGGGCCGACATCACCAGCGGCATGACGCTGCCCGAGGACTCGACGGCCTGGATCTATGGCAACACGACGGACATTGGCATCCTGGAACCCGGTGACTTCGACGGGAACGGGCTGCCCGATCTCCTCGTCCATGACAGTGACTGGTCAGTGATCTGGTTGGTCCTATCGACGACGGGTAGCCTGGCCTACGGGCAGCCCATTGCGGACGCCGCCCAGGTGGCCATCCGCAGGAGCGACGGCGAGGAATACAGCACGGTTGACATGGTGGGCGATGTCGACGGCGACGGACGAGACGACCTGGCTCTGTCCATCTTCTACCACGAGGATACTGCCCAACGAGGGCTGTACCTCTTCCTCGGCCGGGACGAGTGGCCGGCAGAGCTCAGCGAACTGGACGCCGATGTGCACCTGGCCCCGGGGTACCGTGCCCACAGTGGGACACGCCTGGGCGACATCGACGGCGACGGCATCGGAGACCTCTGCCTGCTAGGCACGACATCATCCAGCACCAGCTCCGACGACACCTACGTGGTCCTGGGTCGCTCGAGCTGGCCCGAAGAGCTGGCCTTTGTGGACATGGACGTGCACATCGTGCCGGGCACGGTGATGGCCTGCACTCCCCGCGAGCCGCTCGAAAAGATGCTCGGCGACCTCAACGGCGATGGGCTGAACGAGCTCGTCCTGCGGGACTCGGACTGCGAGGTCGATGGCGTGTCCTATGCGGGCGCGGTGCACGTCTTCACCGGGCGCTCATCCTGGCCCCCGGACCTGAGCCTGGACGACGCGGACGTCCACTTCGTCGGATCAGCCACCTACCAGCAGGTGGGCATACGCGAGTGGACCCTGATGTCCGACCTCAATGGCGACGGCTTCGACGACTTCGTGATGTCGTCGGCCTACCACCCTGTCTCGACAGCCGAGGGTGAGACCTTCGTCTTCTTCGGGCAGCCTGGACCGTGAGGATAGGCGGTACGTGGGTGTCGCAGCCTCCGCAGGGCGATGCGAACTACAGTGATCGTTCGCGCGGCGCGGATACACTGCCAGAGGCGGAGACTGCATGAGAGCAACCACAGTCCTGGCGCTGATATTGATTCCACTCGGGGCGTGCTCGAGTGCCCGCGGTGTTCCCGATGGGCTGATGGAGAGCTGCGAGACCAACGCCGACTGCGCGGATGGTTTCGAGTGCTTGCCCTGGCTGGATCCCTACACGGAAGCCGACGTGGTCATCGGTGAGGAAGACACCGGCGTGGACTTCATCTGCTCGCTGCCCTGCTCGTCTGTCGATGAGTGTCCCGAGATCACCAGCGGCCACTGCGGCGAGCTGACCGTCTGCGCTGCCGGAGCGTGCGGATATCGCGCTTGCTACTGAGCGAGGTCGCACGAGGGAAATCACAGCGTTGGCCCTAGCTGGTAGCCGGGTCACCAGGAACCCGCGCGACTACTCCCGCGCCAGCCGCTCCGACAAGGCGAACACAAGGAACACCGGCACCATGGACAGGGCCGAGAAGATCAGCGCGCCGCCAGGCTCCCAGCCGAAGACCACCATGAAGTTCTGCACCGGCAGCCAGAGCAGGCCAAACACGGCGGTAGAGCGCAGGACCCGCCGCAGGGGCGCGGCCCCATCGATGCGTCGCAGCACCCCGTGGAGCCAGGGCAAGCACAGCCCGGTCAGGAAGAACACGCCGTAGAAGACCAGGTCGAACCACAGTGAGCGGCCCACCGGGGTGTTCGGGTCGGCCAGGGGTAGCACGGGGAATACCAGGTGCATGATCCCAAACAGGCCCAGGGGAAAGGCCACAGCGCCGGCGATCATGGCGGGCGCGAGCTCCTTGGAGAGCCCCGTGGGCGCCTCGCTGCGGGAAGGGAAGAGCAGCCCCAAGGCGGTCCCCACGGCCAGGAACACCAGGGTGTCGCCCAGGAGGGTGGAGTAGTTGGCCACCTTCGCAGGGGTGAACCACTCCCAGTCGTGCCCGGGTTCGAAGGCGATGATGCCGAAGACCGAAGGGACCTGAACAGCCAGCAGGAAGAACGAGCCGAACAGCAGCCCCTTGCTCCACCCCGTTCGCGCGGGGAGGTGGTCCTTGGCCAACTCGAACACCACCACCATCAAGACAGCCTGGACGCACACGAAGGGGAGCAGGAGCGGGATGTTGGGCTCCCCCGCGATGCTCACTTCCTGGGAGATCAACAGCCCCAGCACACTGTGGACCAGCGGCGTGAGGGTGATCATCAGTACGGCGACCACGGCGGTCTTCGAGACTGCTTTGAAGCCGATCATGGAGAACTCCACGCGAGGGTCCCGGACATCAGGGGCACCGATGCACAACCACGTCCAGTCCGAGTATACCCAGCAGTGACGGGATCTCCTTCCCGCGCTGTGGGAAGTCCATGCGGGTCCGTACCATCGTCGGGGGTGTCACTCCCTCTCCGGGGTGGGGTCTGGCCAGACGCGCCGTCGCAGGGACAGCCCGAGCAGGCCCAGCACCGCCAGGCTGAGTCCGCGGGGGAGCCTCTGACCTCGGTGGCTGCAGCCGGTGGGCGTGGTACGCGTCAGCTCGTCACAGGTCACGGTCCAGCCCGGGGCTCCAGGCCATGCGCTGGGGTCTTGGTCGTCGCAGTCTCGACCCTGCTCCCAGCCGTCGCTGTCCGCATCGTAGTCCGAGCCCCCGCTGCAATCCTGGTCGATGCCGTCGTACCAAAGCTCGTCGGCGTCGGGGTGGATGGCGTCGTCGGTGTCGTCGCAGTCGTCGCAGTCGTCGCAGCCATAGGCGTCCGTGTCGTGGCCGTCGCCGTCGGCGTCGAAGTCGGAGGCGCCGTCGCAGTTCTGGTCGACACCGTCGTACCAAAGCTCGTCGGCGTCGGGGTGGATGGCGTCGTCGGTGTCGTCGCAGTCGTCGCAGTCGTCGCAGCCATAGGCGTCCGTGTCGTGGCCGTCGCGATCCTGGTCGAAGTCGGAGGCACCGTCGCAGTCCTGATCGACGCCATCGTACCAGAGCTCTCGCGATCCCGGGAAGGTGAAGGCGTCGGTGTCGTCGCAGTCGTCGCCACCGAAGGCGAGCGCTTCGTGTCCGTCGCCGTCGGCGTCGTAGTCGGAGGCCCTGTTGCAGTCTTGGTCGACGCCGTCGTACCAGACCTCCATGGCGTGCGGATGGACCGCGATGTCCCCGTCGTCGCAGTCCAGACCACCGAAGCCGTCCCAGGCGAAGCCGTCGCGATCCTGGTCGAAGTCGGGCCAGCCGTCGCAGTCCTGGTCCACGCCGTCGTACCAGGTCTCGGTAGCGCTGGAGTTGACGGCGCTGTCGGTGTCGTCACAGTCGGAGTTGTTCGTAGAACCGCCATAGGCGTCCGTGTCGTGTCCGTCGCGATCCTGGTCGAAGTCGGGCCAGCCGTCGCAGTCCTGGTCCACGCCGTCGTACCAGGTCTCGATGGCGCTGGGGCTGATGGCGCCGTCGGAATCGTCGCAGTCGGCGCCTCCGAAAACGGAGGCTTCGTGGCCGTCGCGGTCGGCGTCGTAGTCGGGCCAGCCGTCGCAGTCTTGATCCACCCCGTCGTACCAGATCTCAGCAGCGCTGGGGCTGATGATGCTGTCGGTGTCGTCGCAGTCGTCACCACCGTGGGCGTCCGTGTCGTGACCGTCGCGGTCCTGGTCGAAGTCGGACTCGCCGTCACAGTCCTGGTCCACCCCGTCGTACCAGGTCTCGGCGGCATCGGGGTGGATGGCTCTGTCTGTGTCGTCGCAGTCATCACCGCCGTGGGCGTCCGTGTCGTGGCCATCGTGATCCTGGTCGAAGTCGGACCCGCCGTCGCAGTCCTGGTCCACGCCGTCGTACCAGGTCTCGATGGCGTCGGGGTGGATGGCTCTGTCGGCATCGTCGCAGTCGTCGCCCCCGAAGCCGGACGCCTCGTGGCCGTCGCGGTCGGCGTCGTAGTCGGACCTGTGGTCGCAGTCCTGGTCCACGCCGTCGTACCAGATCTCCGTGGCGTGGGGGAAGACGGTCGAGTCGTCGTCATCGCAGTCACCGTCGGCCCAGCTGATGCCGTCCGCGTCCCAGTCGTGGTCCTCCTGGTCGATCCAGGTGGGGGATAGCCAGAGCCACTCGTAGGCATCATCACCCCCATCGTCGCAGGTGTCGGATCCATACCAGATCTGCCCGTCCAGCTTCACCGCCACGTAGGCCCAGGGCGGCATGGCGTTGCCGTTCAGGGTCTGGCTCCAGGTGCCGGGGGTGTCGCTGGTGGGTTGGAGGACGTAGTCCTCGGTGACGATGATCACACCGAGCACCGCTGGGTCGTACTCGCTGGGAATCCGAACCTCCAGCTCGACATCCTCGCCGCCGTAGGGTTGGATCTCGTCACCCAGCTCACCGATGAGCGCGCCGTCGGCGTACAGCTCCACGACGACGGGCACGAGCGGTCCGCTGGTGGAGTAGGTGCGCCGATCGATGATGGCGTCGTGGAGGGAAGCCCTGGTCCAGTCCTCCGCCTCGTCCAGCACGGCAACGGTCAGGCCGCCGGTGTTCACTCGTCTGTAGGCGGTCGGCCCGCAGAGCTCGCCGGGCACGGTGTTGTGGTTGTCGGAACCACCCCAGAAGCCAAATCGATGGGCGTAGCCTCGGCTGTACATGGCGACGTTCGCAGTGGCGGTCGGCTCTGGCTTCCAGATGGGGGTCTCCCAGTCTCCCAGGGGGCCGCCGATGGCCGACCCCCAGCCCGAGTAGACCTCGACCGCTGGGGTGTAGTCCTCGTCGAAGCAGCCCCAGTTCGTGGGGGCGAGGTTGGCCGGGTGATGGGGGATCAAGAGGAGATCGCCGTAGCTGGAGCTCATGGTGTCGAGCCAGTCACTGAGGTCCCCGCAGCTGACGGTCGTGGTGCCGTCCTGGAAGGCGGAGAGCAGCTCGCTCCACTGCAGGGTGCTCAGGACGTCGTTATCCGCGAAGAAGTACAGGTTTCGATGCTCGGGACCGTGGTAGGGCACCGTGCCGCTGAGGTAGTACTCAGCGGCGGGAACCACCACCAGCCCGGTGGCCTCTTCATCGTGCTCGAGCACCAACCGCTGACCCCACTCCCAGTTCTCCTGAGTGGCGCCATGGGGTCCGTTGATATGATCGGTGATGGCCAGCCAGTCCAGCCCGTTGGCCACAGCCACGTCGAAGATCTCCTCGACGCTGCCCAGCTCGGAGTAGTTGGGGGCGGTGGGGTCTGTCAGCTCCGTGCAGAAGCCGTCGCCGGAGATGCAGGTGTGGTGGTGTGGGTCGCCGATGTAGTAGGCACGACCCTCGAAGATCTCCGCCCCCTGCACGACCAGTGTCGTCATCATCAGTGTCCAGAACACGGGCCGACCTCACACAGGCTTGACATTCGAGGGGACTATAGCAGGAACTCCACACCTCCAGCGAACTGGCCATCGCCGCCGTCCGATGCCTCGTTGCGCTGAGAGGTGTTGCTACCTGTACAGGAGCGCCCCCGCTTGTACGGCTCACGGGCTGTTGGTGCTTCCTATCCCCAACGAGATCATCAACGGATCGGATCGGGGGCTCTGGCTCTGGCCGGGGCAGGTCGATGGGCCGGAAGACTCCGACTGGAGCCAGGACATGGTCCAGAGACTGGGGGACCCGGCGCTGGCGGATCTCGACGGCGACGGGCTGCTCGACGCGATGATCGTCGACGACGAAGGCTGGCTCACCATGCGGCGAGGCGCCGGCGATGGGCGCTTCGCCTCACCGGCGGCGCTGGTTGTCGAGGGGACAGAACTCTACGACTTCGCCCTAGGAGACCTGGACGGGGACGCACGGCGAGGGATCGTGGTCGCCTCGGGGAGCGGCCTCGACTTCTACGGTTCGGCAGTGGCAGGGCTGCCGTTCGAGCACATCGGCGGTTGGGGTGGGGCCGACAGCAGAGGGCTGGCCGCTGATCCAGGCTTCGCCATCGGCGACCTCGACGGTGACGGCGACCTGGACCTGGTGAAGGGCAGCCCCACGGCGAGCCACCGCTCACCACGCTCCTGCTGGGCGGCGCGGGGGGGGATCGACGACGATCTCGATATGATCATCGAGCTACGGGACACCGGCAACGACCGCCTGGTGGCCGTGCTCTTCAGCCCCTGCGCCGACTGACCCGGGGAGCGCCCCGATAGGATGCGCAAGGGACGCGGCGATCCGGGAACCCTTGTTGGTCACCTCACCACCGATGTTCTCCGTGCCGATGGCGTCCACCAGAGTCGTGGCCCGGATTTCCTTCTCGGTCAGGAGTCCCACACGGACCACTACGCTGATGAGGTGGCGGAACGGGCTCTGGTCCTCGCCTGGATGAGCCTCATATACTCGATGGTTCCAGGGTCGATGGAGAGCGAGGCGCAGACCAGGCAGTCCACCCCAATGTTGCAGCCATCTCCCTACTGCGCGTCCATATTCGGCATCCCATGCGGGTCCTGCCTTGCCCGCCCTCACAGCGGTTGTTGCCCACCATCGACCAGATACCCTCCGCCACCCAGGCGGACCTGGCGAACAGGCTGTCGTACAGGCAAGCAGAAACCCTGCCTTGGTGTCGATCATGCCCTGCATGCTCCACGGTCTCCAGACGGGGTTGACTGGGGGAGCCACACCAATGTGGGGCCCTTCATCCGTCCAGGATGAGCAGCAGCCTGTTCGCTACGTATCTCAAGGCCCCATCATCGGACTCGAGAGCCTGTAGGAAGGGCTCGCGCTGCTCCGGTCGCAACCGAGCTAGGGCCTGGAGCACGCATATGTCCAGATCACGCTCGGGGTCGGGAGACAGCTCGCGGGTGCTGGTCGTCAGGTAGTGGGTGGTGGACACGCTACGAGGCGTCTCGAGCACCACGGGAAAGAGCCCACGTTTCAGCTCAACCATCGGCTCCCCCAGCTCACCGGGCAGCCGACCCGAGGCGAGCGCCCGTTTCACCGCGATTCTCCACCCCTTGAGGCTCTGAGGAGGCTCGGGCGCCCTCGCCACCACGAGCCAGGCCACCACCGCGCGCAGGTGGGGCTGCGCCTCCGGCGGCAGCGAAACGGCCAACCGAGGGTCGAAGAGCACCTCGCCAACGAAGGCCTTGTGGAGCGATTGGGACCAGAATGCGTGGACAGCTGAGTCCGCATCCGGACGCTCGCATCCCTGGTAGCTGCGGCGCACCACCGCCGCGCCATCGATCCGAGCCCCCCAATCCTCGACCGCGCTGAGCGGCGGCGGCGCATCGGCCAGAATGGGAATGAGGTGACTGAGGCAATTTTCCCTGAACAGGGGAGCCGACCGGCAGATGCCCACAGCTCGGACGAGACCCGCAGGACCAGTGGCCCTCATCAGGTTCTCAGCAGCCAGAAATCGGCACTCATCCCGAGCGATCCGGCTGTCGAGACAGGAGCACGGAGCGGCGGGAGAGGACCCCGGCAAATCCACCAATTCCGCGATCCGCAATTCGGCGCACTCGAAGTCCGTGAGACCCAACTCGCAGCTCAGCCCACCGGGTTCACAGCCCGAGGGGGGGGGGCATTTCAGGGTCCGTGGGACGACCATAGTCCAGCATGAAGAGATGAGGTCGACCGGCCAGAGTCTCGCAGCGCGCCCTCACCCTAAGACCGCTCAACCGCCCACACGAGTCCAGCACGTCATCCGGCTGCCCGACACCCCCGAAGAACAGGGCCTCGAGCTCCTGGAGCTGTAGGATCTCATCTGGGAGTTCCTCCAGTCGTTCGACCGCCAAATCCCAGTCGGCAGCGGCTGACACTCCATGCTCACCGGCTCCCGGATCTCCCCGGCCACAGCCCGTCAGGACAGCGACAAGAACCACCTTTGCAATAGGGGCGAGGGCCCGTTGATGGTGTGAGGTACGGGTGAACAGGGACCGGACGGCGTTCATGCCTCAAAGCTATCCTGGGCAGCGGAGGTGTTCGACCGCGTGCCTCGGCCGAGGTAGCGAGGATCCACAAGGGACCCCGGCGCCACTACGGTCGAACACCGAGAATCCATAGGCTCGAGGCCGGTCCAGAGCCGATCCCGAACCACCTGAATGTCGCCGTGAGAGTTCACAGAATCGCTGAACGGAAGGCCCCCCATTGGCCCTACTTGTCCGCAGAAACGGTGCGGCGTGGATGCTCCACGTCGGGTTTCACCTGTCCCTCTGGTTCCTGTCTGCGCTGTGGAGCGAGACGGCCAAGGCGAGAGAGACCAAGGTGCAGAGCAAGCAAGAGAGCCCAACCGGGCCAAGCAAACTGGGAATCCGCGGGTTGGCAGCCGCGAGGGCGCCGAGCAGGCTGATGTTGGCCACACGGTCAGGCCGATCACCCACGGACCGCACCGCAGGTGACGCTGCCTCCCGGGACTGCGTGGAGGCAGCCGCTCGTCGACCCGCTGGGAGCGACCGTCGTCATGGCGCCAGCCGGCTGCCGAGTGATGTCGGTGGCTGCGGCTACTTCGCGCCCAAGACGCTGCGGCTGTCGACCAACGCTGGTGGGCGGCTGGCCCTACGATCGGATCATGATCCGATCACGATCCGATCATTCATCCCGACGACAGTGTAGGTCCGGCTTCGACAAGTTGGTTGTAGAACCTTCAGAAAGCTTTTCCTACGTGGTGTTTGGGGAAGCTCAGGCCGTGTGGCTTCCGGTGGTACGAATATTGCTATGTTGCGGTATGACCTATCGCCTCGGAGCCCCCGTGCATCGCTATACCCTGCTGTTGACCATCCCCTTGTCCCTACTGGTGGGCTCGTGCCAGCCTGCCGATCCCAGCGACAGTACGCCCGATAGCCCTCCGGAAGACGGTGTCCTGGACACCGGCCTGCAGCCCGCTGCTGCCAAGGCCTCGGCCGACCCAGAGGCACGCCCAGAGGGCTGGGAAGCCATGGTTCGAGAGCGCCTGGCCGCCGAAGTGCTGGCCATCACCCCGCGCAGCGGTGCCTTCGCCGCCGCGCTGCCCAGCCTGGGCCTGACCGCCTGGCTGAACGACGCTGGGGTCAGCATCGCGGACGAAGAAGGTGAGATCCTGGCCCTGCGCACCGTCGAGTGGGGCCGCGCCGACGCGCTGCAGCCCCTCGATGGGCGCCCGACCGCGCTGGGTGAGTGCACCCGGGCCCAAGGTGCCATGGGCGACTGCATCCGCCGCCTGGAGTACGACAGCCCGGGCCTGACCGAGTGGTGGGTAAACCTCGGCACCGGACTCGAGCAGGGCTGGTGGGTTCCCGAGGCGCCCGCAGGTGCAGGCTCGCTGGTGATCGACGTCGCCATCGACGGCGCCTTGGACGTGGACGTGGACGGCGAGACGGCGACCATCACCGACGCCACCGGGCGCGCCTGGAGCGTGTCTGGTGTGGACGCCTGGGACGCCACGGGCGACCCGCTGGTCGCGCAGCTGGTGGCCACCGAACAGGGCCTGCGCATCGAGGTGGATGACCAGGGGGCGGCCTACCCCATCGAGATCGACCCGGTCTACACCACCGCCACCACCACCCTCGATGGGCAGACCAGCGGCGAGAAGTTCGGATACGCCGTGTCCGGCGCTGGCGACGTGAACAACGACGGCTACGACGACATCATCGTGGGCGCCTACGCCTACGACAGCACCACGGGTCGGGCCTACGTCTACCACGGCTCGGCCAGCGGGATCGCCTCCACTGCCACCAGCACCCTCGACGGCGCGGCCGCCAGCACCTACTTCGGGTTCTCGGTCTCCGGCGCGGGAGACGTGGACGGCGATGGCTATGACGACGTGATCGTGGGCGCCTATCGTGGCACCTCGGCGTACCTGTTCCACGGCTCCGCCAGCGGCGTGGCCACCACCGCCACCAGCACCCTGTCGGGGGGCAGCACCTTCGGGTTCTCGGTTTCCGACGCTGGAGACGTGGATGGCGACGGCTACGACGACGTGATCGTCGGCGCCTACGTTTCCATCTACGGTGCGGGCGACGTGTACGTGTACCACGGCTCTGCCAGCGGCGTGGTCACCACCGCCGTCACCACCCTCTCGGGTATCAGTGCCTATGGCTACTCGGTGGCAGGGGCTGGGGACGTGGACGGCGATGGCTATGACGACGTGATCGTGGGTGCATACACGCACTCCGACTCCACCACCAACAACGGCCAGGTGTATGTGCACCATGGCTCGGCCAGTGGCGTGGCCACCGCGGCCACCACCACCATCACCGGCACCACCTGGTCCGGCTGGCTTGGCAAGTCCGTGGACGGCGCTGGAGACGTGAATGGCGACGGCTACGATGACGTGGTCATGGGTGAGCCCTGGTACGGCGGCGGTGGCGGCTCCCGCTCGGGGCGACTGCAGATCTACTACGGCTCTGCGAGCGGCGTGGACAACACCATCGCCACCGTCACCGATATGGGCGAGACCTACGAAGCCATCGGGCAGTCCGTCTCCGGCGCAGGGGACGTGGACGGCGACGGCTACGACGACGTGATCGCGGGGACCGCCGCCGGCTACGCCTACATCTACCACGGCTCCGCCAGTGGTGTGGACCCCGCGGACAGCACCTTCATCCCCCGGCAGGTCTGGGACCAGTGCGCCGTCTCAGGCGCTGGTGACGTAGACGGCGACGGTCTCACCGACGTGGTGGTGGGCGAGTGGTACTACGACACGAACACCGGCCGGGTGAGCGTGTACCACGGCTACGTGGACGACGACCGGGATGGCCTCCCAGTGGACTCGGACTGCGACGACACCGACGCCTCCGTGGGCGTGGCCAGCACCTGGTACGCCGACGGCGACGGTGACGGGTTTGGCGATGTGACCACCACCACCGACGCCTGCGACCAGCCCACGGGCTTCGTCGCCGACACCACCGATTGCGACGACACCGACGCTGACACCTTCCCCGGCGCGGCCGAATTCGACTCGGCCGAGGATTGCATGGAGGACGGTGATGATGATGGCTACGGCGAGATGTCCCCCGCCTCAGGGGTGACTGCAGGCACCGACTGCGACGACGCAGAGGCCACAGCCAATCCTGCCGCCACCGAGTACTGCGACAGCATCGACAACGACTGCGATGGCAGCACCGACGAGGACGATGCCGCGGACGCGAGCACCTGGTACGCCGACAGCGACGGTGACAGCTACGGCGATGCCGCGGTGACCGACGTCGCTTGCAGCGCCCCTACTGGCTACGTCGCCGGTGTCACCGACGGGGTCGCCTTCGACTGTGACGACGGCGTCGCGGCCGTGAACCCCGCCGCCACCGAGTACTGCGACAGCATCGACAACGACTGCGACGGCACCACCGACGAAGATGACGCCGCAGACGCCAGCACCTGGTACGCAGACAACGATGGTGACAGCTACGGCGACGCTGCGGTGACCGACGTCGCTTGCAGCGCCCCCACTGGCTTCATCGCGGACAGCACCGACTGCGACGACAGCGAGGCCACGACCAACCCCGCCGCCACCGAGTACTGCGACGGACACGACGACGACTGCGACGGCACCACCGATGAGGACGACGCAGCTGACGCCAGCACCTGGTACGTCGATAGCGACGGTGACAGCTACGGCGACGCTGCGGTGACCGACGTCGAGTGCAGTGCACCTACGGGTTTCGTCGCCGACGCTTCCGACTGCGATGACGGCGCCGCAGCCGTGAACCCTGCCGCCACAGAGCTGTGCGACAGCATCGACAACGACTGCGACGGCACCACCGACGAAGATGACGCCGCAGACGCCAGCACCTGGTACGCCGACGCCGACGCCGACAGCTACGGTGACGCCGCGGTGACCGACGTCGCTTGCAGCGCCCCCACTGGCTACGTCGCCGGTGTCACCGACGGGGTCGCCTTCGACTGCGACGACGGTGCCGCGGCCGTGAACCCGGCCGCCACCGAGCTGTGCGACAGCATCGACAATGACTGTGACGGCACCATCGACGAAGACGACGCCGCAGACACTACCACCTGGTACGCCGACAGCGACGGCGACAGCTACGGCGACGCTGGGGTGACCGATGTCGAGTGCAGCGCCCCCACCGGCTACGTGGCCGACGCCACAGACTGCGACGATGGCGCCGCCGCCGTGAACCCGGCCGCCACCGAGCTGTGCGACAGCATCGACAACGACTGCGACGGCACCACCGACGAAGATGACGCTGCAGACGCCAGCACCTGGTACGCCGACAGCGACGGTGACAGCTACGGCGACGCCGCGGTGTCCGATATCGAGTGCAGCGCCCCCACAGGCTTCGTCGCCGGTATCACCGACGGGGTCGCCTTCGACTGCGACGACGCCACCGCGGCCGTGAACCCGGCCGCCACCGAGCTGTGCGACGGCATCGACAACGACTGCGACGGCACCACCGACGAGGACGACGCCGCGGACGCCGGCACCTGGTACGCCGACAGCGACGGTGACAGCTACGGCGACGCTGCGGTGACCGACGTCGCTTGCTCGGCGCCCACAGGATTCGTCGCGGACAGCACCGACTGCGACGACGCCGAGGCTACGACCAACCCGGCCGCCACCGAGCTGTGCGACGGCCACGACGATGACTGCGACGGCACCACCGACGAAGACGACGCCGCGGACGCCAGCACCTGGTACGCTGACAGCGACGGTGACGGCTACGGAGATGCCGCGGTGACCGACGTCGCCTGCTCGGCCCCCACTGGTTTCGTCGCCGACGACACCGACTGTGACGACGCCACCGCGGCCGTGAATCCTACGGCCACCGAGCAGTGCGACAGCATCGACAACGACTGTGACGGCTTGGTAGACGACGACGACAGCGGCATCTCAGGCACCACCACCTGGTACCTCGACTACGACGGCGACGGCTACGGCGCCAGCAGCCGTCTCGACCAGAACGCCTGCCTCCAGCCCAGCGGCTACGTCGCCGATGACACCGACTGCGACGACATGTCTGCCGCTGTGAACCCGGTCGCCACCGAGCTGTGCGACAGCATCGACAACGACTGCGACGGCACCATTGACGAGGACGACGCAGCGGACGCGCTCACCTGGTACGCCGACAGCGACGGCGACAGCTACGGCGACGCCGCCAGCACCACCGCCGCCTGCGCCCTGCCCAGTGGCTACGTCGCCGACAGCACCGACTGCGATGACAGCGAGGCCACCACCCACCCCGGCGCCACCGAGTACTGCGATAGCATCGACAACGACTGCGATGGCAGCACCGACGAGGACGACGCAGCGGACGCACTCACCTGGTACGCCGACACGGATGGCGACAGCTACGGCGACGCCACCAGCACCACCGCCGCCTGCTCCGTGCCCAGCGGCTATGTCGCAGACGACACCGACTGCGACGACGGTGCCGCGGCCGTGAACCCGGCCGCTACCGAGCTGTGCGACAGCGTGGACAACGACTGCGACGCTGACGTCGATGAAGACGACGCAGCGGACGCCCTCACCTGGTACGCCGACAGCGACGGCGACAGCTACGGCGACGCCACCAGCACCACCGCAGCCTGCGCCATGCCCAGCGGCTACGTCGCCGATGACACCGACTGCGACGACGGCGATGGCGCCATCAGCCCGGCCGCCGAGGAGATCTGCGACAGCTTCGACAACGACTGTGACGGTGACACCGACGAGGACGGGGTCTGCGATGCGGAGATCGACAGCGACGGCGATGGAGTGCTCGATGGTCAGGACATCGCGCCCCTCGACCCGATGCAGTGCTCCGACTGGGACGAGGACGGCTGCGACGACTGCCTCACGGGCAGCTACGATCCCGTGGACGAGTGCGACGACGGCATCGGCAGCACCGTGGATGTCTGCATGCCCGATGTGGGCTGCATCCACACCGAGGCCCGCCTGAACGACGGCATCTGCAGCGCCAAGGAAGCCAACTGCAACTCCTCGAACGACTGCGGTGTAGACAGCGACGGCGACGGCCTGTCGGATGACTGGGAGACCCTGGGTATCGACATGGACGGCGACGGCACTATCGACCTCGACCTCCCGGCCTTGGGTGCGGATCCGCTGCACCAGGACCTCTTCATCGAGGTCGACTACATGGTGGGCGACGGCTACGACTACACGCCCGATCAGGCCGCCATGGACGAGGTGGTGCAGGCCTTCGCCGACGCTCCGGTGGACAACCCCGACGGCATCACCGGCATCACCGTGCACCTGGAGATCGACCAGGAGATCCCCTACATCGAGGTCGTGGCCTTCGGTCAGCCCGCCACCGCGGAAGCCTGCCTCACCGACGACTTCATCGACTTCTACGACCTCAAGGCCCGCTACTTCGACGTGCGCCGCACACAGGTCTACCACTACGTCGTCTTCGCCGGGAACAACGGCTACCTCGAGAAGGGCACCAGCGGCCGTGGCGAGGTGGGCGGCAACGACTTCCTGGTCACCCTCAACAGCGACCTCTGGTACAGGTGGAACCGCGGGAAGATCCAGGCCGGCACCTTCATGCACGAGCTGGGGCACAACCTCGGGCTCCGGCACGGCGGCGACGACAACGTCTCGTACAAGCCAAACTACGTCAGCGTCATGAACTACTGGTTCCAGCTCAGCTGGTTGAAGAGCCGGGGCGGGCCCTACTTCTTGGACTTCTCCCGTGAGCACCTCGCCACCCTGGACGAGTCTGGCCTGGACGAGACCGTCGGCATCAGCACGGCGCTCGAGCTGAAGACCAAGTACTACTGCGGCCGCTACTACCGATGGTCCTCCGGTGGGAGCGGGATCGACTGGGACTGCGTCAGGCCGCTGGACGGCGACGTGGAGAAGGACCTGAACAACAAAACCAACGCGTCCCCCGGCGAGCAGCTCGACGGCCACGACGACTGGTCCAACCTGGACATGGCTTTCCAGTGCCGCGGTGGCTTCAGCGATGGTGACGCCCCCAAGGACACCTTCCACGACGACGAGCTCGAGCTGGATGTCGATACTGTCGAGGAGCTAGGGCTGATGCGGGAGCTGGTGGAGGTCGAGCTGGACGTCATGCCCGGCTGTGCTTCGAACCCACTGGCCCTGGATGGAAGCACCCTCGAGGTGCTGGTCTACGGGCAGGACGAGCTGGGAGTGGACGAGCTGGACCAGGAGACCCTGGTCTTCGCCCTGGCCTCACCCGACTCTGTGAACATCGCTGATGTGGACGCTGACGGGCTGGACGACCTCACCATGGTCTTCGACAACAGCGAGCTGCAGCTGGTCACCGACAGTGACAGCGTGATGTTCACCGCATGGACCAGCGATGGTTCGTACACCGTCCAGGGCGAGGCGCCGATCCAGGTGGTCAGCGATGCAGCCGCCAGCACCGATATCTGCGACAACTGTCCGGACGACCCCACCGGCGACAGCGATCTGGACGAGGTCTGCGACCAGGTGGACAACTGTCCCGAGACCGAGAACACCGACCAGAGCGATCTGGACGGCGACGGACTTGGCGATGCCTGCGACACGGACCCGGGCGAGCCCGGTGATACCGGCGACACCGGCGACGGTGATGACAAGGGCGGCTGCGAGGGTTGCTCCACCGGTGGCACCCCAGCGGGCGGAGCATGGATGCTTCTGCTGGCCCTGGTGGGCCTGGTACAGAGGCGCCGTCGAACCGCAGCGTAGGCACTGCGCAGGGACTCAGCGCAGCTAGAGTTCCTGCGTAGTGGATGGGCGCGCCCGCGATGGCGTTGCGCTGCTCATGGGGCTCGGCGTCGTGCTTGGAGCCGTGACCCCGTCGTATGCACGCAGGATGAAGGTCACCCATCCCGCCTAGTCCAGTATCGGTCGAGCAGGCTGCAGAGAGTCTGACGGAGGACGCGGGAGCGTTGATGCACGCCGTCCGCTGCATACTGGCGCGGGTCACCGACGCGGGCTGGTCGCTCCGCTGCGTTTGGGAGCGCTTCCTCGAGGGCGCCTGCACCATCGTGCGGCACGCGCGCCAGGTCGTCTACCGCATCGCGCGCTCCAAGACAGCAACCCATGACCACCGCGGAGGTGGCGGCCTGAACGCTGGCCGGCCGCCACTCCGGACCGTGACCACTTCCAAGCGGTGACCGCCGGCCTGGGATGGGTTTGTCCAATGTTGCCAACAGTGCCGTAGGGGGCGTCCGGGTTGGTCAGGTCAGCCGCGATCCTCGTCGCCCCTCCATGAATACTCTGGGGTCAGTCCGTGGAAGTCGGGCGCCCATCGTTATGAGGTGGCGGCTTTCCCCTTCCGCTTCAAGCGCTTGGGCGCTGGTGGATCACCGAAGCTCTCGAGGGGGATGGGCATCCAGCCTTGGCCATCCTCCCAGATCTGCCACTTCAGCCAGCGCCAGGCTTCCGCGCTGGCCTCGACGATGTGGTTGTTGCGTGGGTCCCAGACGGCGTGTTGGCCTTGGGAGACGGCGTGGATGATGAGACAGGCACCGCTGTCTGCGTCCCAGAGCCTGAGTGTTTTGTCGTCGCCCGCAGAGATGAGCTTGGAGCCGTCCGGAGAGAAGGCGCAGGCTTGGACCCAGTCGGAATGTCCCTCGAGTACGCGCAGGCACTCCCCACTGTCTGCGTCCCAGAGTCTGAGTGTGTTGTCGAGGCCCCCTGAGATGAGCTTGGAGCCGTCGGGAGAGAAGGCGCAGGCTTGGACGACGCCGGTATGTCCCTCGATTACGCGCAGGCACTCCCCGCTGTCTGCGTCCCAGAGTCTGAGTGTTTTGTCGTCGCCCGCTGAGATGAGCTTGGAGCCGTCCGGCGAGAAGGCGCAGGCTTGGACTACGTTGATATGTCCCTCGATTACGCGCAGGCACTTCCCGCTGTCTGTGTCCCAGAGTCTGAGTGTTTTTTCGTAGCCCGCGGAGAGGATCTTGGAGCCGTATGGAGAGAAGGTGCAGGCTTGGACCGGGGCGGTATGTCCTTCGAGTACGCGCAGGCACTCCCCGCTGTCTGCGTCCCAGAGTCTGAGTGTGTTGTCGTGTCCCGCGGAAATGAGCTTGGAGCCGTCCGGAGAGAAGGCGCAGGCTTGGACTACGTTGGTATGTCCCTCGATTACGCGCAGGCACTCCCCGCTGTCTGCGTCCCAGAGTCTGAGTGTGTTGTCGTTGCCCGCAGAGATGAACTTGGAGCCGTCCGGAGAGAAGGCGCAGGCTTGGACTGCGTTGGTATGTTCCTCGATTACGCGCAGGCACTCCCCGCTGTCTGCGTCCCAGAGTCTGATTGTGTTGTCGTCGCCCGCGGAGATGAGCTTTGAGCCGTCCGGAGAGAAGGCGCAGGCTTGGACTCTGTTGGTATGTCCCTTGATTACGCGCAGGCACTCCCCGCTGTCTGCGTCCCAGAGTCTGATTGTGTTGTCGTCGCCCGCGGAGATGAACTTGGAGCCGTCCGGAGAGAAGGCGCAGGATTGGACTGCGTTGGTATGTCCCTCGATTACGCGCAGGCACTCCCCGCTGCCTGCGTCCCAGAGTCTGATTGTGGAGTCGTAGCCCGCGGAGATGAGCTTGGAGCCGTCGGGAGAGAAGGCGCAGGCTTGGACTGGGTCGGTATGTCCCTCGATTACGCGTAGGCACTCCCCGCTGCCTGCGTCCCAGAGTCTGAGTGTGGTGTCGTGGCCCGCGGAGATGAGCTTGGAGCCGTCGGGAGAGAAGGCGCAGGCTTGGACTGGGTCGGTATGTCCCTCGACTACGCGCAGGCACTCCCCGCTGTCTGCGTCCCAGAGTCTGATTGTGTTGTCGTCGCCCGCGGAGATGAGCTTGGAGCCGTCGGGAGAGAAGGCGCAGGCTTGGACTGAGTCGGTATGTCCCTCGATTACGCGCAGGCACTCCCCGCTGTCTGCGTCCCAGAGTCTGAGTGTGTTGTCGTGGCCTGCGGAGATGAGCTTCGAGCCGTCCGGAGAGAAGGCGCAGGCTTGGACTGCGTTGGTATGTTCCTCGATTACGCGCAGGCACTCTCCGCTGTCTGCGTCCCAGAGTCTGATTGTGTTGTCGTCGCCCGCGGAGATGAGCTTTGAGCCGTCCGGGGAGAAGGCGCAGGCTTGGACGAAGCCGGTATGTCCCTCGATTACGCGCAGGCACTCCCCACTGTCTGCGTCCCAGAGTCTGAGTGTGGTGTCGGCGCCCGCTGAGATGAGCTTGGAGCCGTCCGGAGAGAAGGCGGTGGAGAAGATCCCGAAGGAATGTCCCTCCAAGACTGCGAGCCGAGCTCGAGCCAAGCGGCTGGGCATTGCACAGGGCGCAGTGATGCTGTGTGTAGGGCGGGGGCTGGGGGTGGGGCAGGCTACGAAACGGGTACGCCAGGTCGTGGCGCCTTGCCAACGGCTGTCCCGCAGGTCTGTGTGTCGGAACAGGGCGCCTGGGGCCTCGACATCGTCGAAGCGGGCTTCCGCCAGCGTGCAACCATGCCACTCGGCCTGGTCCAATCGGGCGCCCGTGAGATCTGCGCCACGAAGCTGAACACGGTGGAACCGCGCCTGCCGCAGGTCTGCGCCCATCAAACTGGCGGGACCCAGATCGAGGCAGGCCTTGCCGCCGGGATCGCCCAGCCTCCAGCCCCGCAGTTGGGCACCCTGCAGGTCGATGCCATGCAGGATGGGTGCGGGCCAGCCCTTGTTGTGGGCGGCGAGTGTGTAGGCTAGCAGCAGCTCACTGACCTGTGGGCGGTACTGATGACGCCAGCCCTGCAGGGTCTTCAGTAGGGCCCGGGACTCCAGGTCCGCCTCGGCCAGCAGCTGGCCCAAGAAGTCGATGGTCTCGTCGCTGGGCTTGGGCATGGCCCAGCGCTCGGGTTGGTCATCGCGGATGGCCTCGAGCAGGTAGCTGGCCAGGAAGAACTCGTACAGGGAGGTGTGGGCGAAGCGGAAGCCGCAGTCCCGCTCGTTGTCGGTGTCCACGCGGCGCAGGAAGGTGGCGGTGCGCAGGTCCTCTTCGAGCTGGTCGGGGTGCAGGTGTGTGTAGCGGCCCTGCAGCTCGGGCTGCTCGTTCAACCAGCTGTGGAACCACGACTCGAGCTGGTCGGCGGGGAGCATGGACCGCCCGGAGCGGGCCATCTCAGCGGCCAGGTGAGCCACCAGGCGCAGCTTGTGTTCGGGCTTGATGTGGTGCTTGCCCTTGTCGCGCTCGAGCCAGCGCTGTGCGGTGGCACGGTAGAGGGTGACGCCGCGCACGGTGTGGCCCGCCGCTCGCCGCCGCTCGATCTCGGGGATGAACTCGGCCACCAGCTTGAGGGTGTAGGGGCGGCTGGCCAGCTCCTCGAGGTTGTGGATGGAGCGGATCATGGCCGTCAGGTTGTCGGGGTCGGCTTCGGGCAGCGCGGCCGCCAGGTAGCTGCGCACCTGGTCTTCGTCGAAGGGCAGCAGCAGCAAGGCGCGGAAGGCCTCGGGCCCGGGGCCGCCTCGCTCCTGGCCGGTGAAGTGGGTCTTCTGCTCCCGCAGGGTGCGGAAGTATTGAGTGCGGCAGGAGATGAGCAGCTTGGGTGGAGGGGACCCGCTGGGCTTGGCCCGTTTCCCACGTTCCTGGGCGTCGGTGAGCAGCTTGATGAGGTTGTTGGTGTAGGCTTGGCCGTCGGCCTCGGACAGCTTGACCAGCACCTCGTCCAGCCCATCGAAGATCACCAGGGCTCCCTGGTCTACCAATTGTGTGAGCTCGTTGAATCCGAAGGCCTGGTCTCCCCCGACCCAGCCCCGCTCGACGCATTGTTCGATGGTCTCGCGCAGGGTCGGCACCCGCTCCCGCAGGCCCGTGACATGTCGCAGATCGAAGTAGAGTGGAATGGCGATCTCGGGCTTCTCCTTGCGCGCCTCTTCGAGGGCACGGGCCAGGCGCTGGCAGGAGATGGTCTTGCCCATGCCGTACTCCCCCAGCAGGGCGCACAGCGGTGGTGCCGTGGGCTCCCCAGCCCAGGTCTGCAGGTACTCGAGGGTATCCACCAGGCTGCCCCCGCCCGCCCCGAGTTCCTCGGGCCGGTCCTTGCTCAAGCTCGTGGGGCGGGACCGGGTCTGTTTTTGCACCAGGGTCCCGACCTCGCTCAGGTCCACCAGGCCCATGTCCCCGGTGCATGGTGGGCGCCAGGGGCAGGCGGGACCCTGCGTTGCTGGCTCGGGAACACAGAGCTGACGAGGCTCGCTGTGTTGCTTTTGGGGGAAGAGTCCGGGTTCTTCGAGAGCGCGCCGGACCACCCGGGCGGCGTTGCCCGCTGCGAGCTTCTGCCGTTTGGTCTTGTTCTTTCCCTTCTTACCGTCGGCGAAGTCGCAGATGGCTTTGACGATCATCCAGTCCACCCGCGCTTCGAAGGCTGAGACGTAGACGCCCACGGCCTCCATCTCCCCCCCGATGGCCTCGGTCTCGAACTGTGAGCGCAGGCTGTCGCGGTAGGACTGGTTGTCCACCAGCTTGGCGCCCGAGAGGATGGGTCCGGTGCGGATACGGGCCCAGAGTTCCCTGAGCTTGTCGTCGTCGGACAGGCTCATGTCCAGGTGGGTGATGCGGTTGAGCAGGGTGGGCGAGGCGTGGGGCTTGTCTCCCCGAGGCGTGACCGTGCCGTCATCGTTGACCCGGGCCAGGTCGTAGCCGCGGATGTGGCTGGACACGAGCACGTCGCCGTAGTCCTGCTTGCGCTCGTCCATGCCGAAGGCGACGCCCACAGCGATGATGGCCCTGGGATCCCAGGCCTGGATGGCCGCGTGTGTGCGGGACTGGGCGGCCCCTACGCCCCCAGCGCCCATCTCGCTGATGGCGTGCACGATGCGAAGGTCGCCCACCCGACCGAGGTGGCTGTAGGTGATGCCGTCACGGGTCTCGGTTCGTGGGGTCTCTTGGCCCACGAAGGCCTTGATCACCGCGGAGGTTTCGTGTTTGTTCACGGTGAGCAGCACGATGGTGGGCGGCTCGTCCAGCACTTGGCCGCGCTGCCCTGGTACCAGTCGCTCGGCGGGGATGGCGTCGAGCTCTGGTGCGCGCTGCCCTTCGGGTGCGGGCGTTGGCCCCTCGAACCAGACCGCCCGGCGGGCCGCCCCTGCTTTCTTGGAGGCCGTGATCTGCATCCTCACCGATTGTCCGGCCTTCTCGGCTGCTTGGTTGAACTCGCGCATCAGGCGGTTCAGCGAGGCGTTGGCGCTGCCTGTGCTGGCGGCCAGGGGAAAGAGCGCTTCGTGGATGGAAGCCACGTTGGCTTGCTCATCCCCGCTCTGGGCCAGGATCTCCAGGATGCCCTGCACGGCCTTGGCGACCGGTGGCTTGAGCTCTGCTGTGAGGCGGTCTGCGCAGACTTTGGCAAAGTAGTGAGCGAGGGGTGCCATGGGGATGTTCTTGGCTGGGGTCGCTCGGAGTATGGCCTGAGAGAAAAGGGCGTGCTTGAAAAGTTTGATAAAGCTTGAATAAGCTTCCCGCATGTCCTCACGGGGCTGAGGACCGATGGCCAAAAGCCCAGAACCGTTCCTCGATAGTCTCCGGCCTGTTTGGCGCGAGGTAGCCCCAGCCACTGGCGTTGCTTCTGGCCACCAACCCCTCGCGTTCGTGACCTACCCCCACAGGTGGCCCCTGCCCCCAGCGGTTAGGGGGCCGCACCCCCCCATTCCTCCCCAGGAGATTCCATCATGGCCAACGCGTTCCCCCAAGGCCTCGAGCCCGCACTGCTCTGGCAGAGCTTCGACCTCATCCGCTCCCTGCCCCACGGATCCGGCAACGAGGCCCAGCTCATCGAGGCCCTGAAGGCTTGGGCCGGCGAGCACGGCTTCGAGGCTGTCCAGGACGAGGTCGGCAACCTGCTGGTCCGGGTGCCCGGGAGCCCCGGCTACGAGGACCACCCCGTGGTGGTGCTGCAGGGCCACGTGGACATGGTCTGCGAGAAGAACGCCGACACCGAGTTCGACTTCGCTACGCAGGGCCTCGACCTGGCCATGGACGGTGACTGGCTGCACGCGATGGGCACCACCCTGGGTGCCGACAACGCCATCGGCGTGGCTGGCGGCATGGCCGTGGCCATCGACCCCGATGCGAAGCATCCCCCCCTCGAGCTGCTCATGACCATCGACGAAGAGACCGGCATGACCGGCGCCTTCGGCCTGCAACCCGGCTTCGTCACCGGCCAGACGCTCATCAACTGCGACACCGAAGAAGAAGGCGCCATCTACGTGGGTTGCTCCGGCGGCGGCGACGTCATCGCCCGCTTCCCCCTCGAGCAGCAGAAGGCCAAGAAGGGCCGCGCCCCCTACAACATCCAGATCAAGGGCCTGAAGGGCGGTCACTCCGGGCTGGATATCCACGAAAACCGCGCCAACGCCATCAAGTGTCTGGCCCGGGTGCTCTGGGCCCTGGATCGCAACGGCGTGGGCCTGCGTCTGGCCGCCTTCACCGGCGGTTCCATGCGCAACGCGGTGCCCCGCGAGGCCGAGTGCTCCCTGTACATCAAGCCCAAGCGCATCGACGCCATGAAGGCTGTCGTGGCCACGGTGCAGGCCGAGCTGCAGGCCGAGTTCCAGGCCACCGACCCCAACCTGGTGGTCGAGCTGGCTGAGATCACCTCCAAGCCCCCCAAGAAGATCTTCGACCGCGGCTTCCAGGCCTACCTGGTGCGCACCATGCTGGCCGTGCCGTCCTCGGTGATCACCATGTCCGGCTCGGTGGCCGGCCTGGTGGAGACCTCCAACAACCTGGGCGTGGTGCGTATGACCGACGAAGCCGTCGAGTTTGTCTGCTGCGCCCGCTCGAGCCTGGGCTCGGCCCTCGAGGCCGTCCGCGCGCAGCTGGTGGCCATCTTCGAGCTGGCCGGCGCCCACGTCGAGATGGACGACTCCTACCCCGGCTGGCTGCCCGACATGGAGTCCCCCCTGCTGGCCAAGGCCCTGGCCGTGCACAAGGAGCTCTTCGGCCCCGCCGAGATCAAGGCTGTCCACGCTGGCCTCGAGTGCGGCCTGCTGCAGCAAGCCATCCCTGGCTGCGACATGATCTCCATCGGCCCCGACATCACCGGCGCCCACTCCCCCACGGAGCGGGTCAGCGTGCCGTCCACCGCCAAGTTCTACGAGCTGCTGGTGGCCTTGCTGGCAGCGCTGTAGGCGTGAGCTCGCCGGCCGTCCAGGCGCGCTGGCTGACCCAGCCTGGCACCTTGGGCTGGCTGCTGCCTCTGGCCGTCGCGGGCGCCTGCTTCGCCGCAGGCGTCACGGCCGATGGCTGGATCCTGGACGACACGGTCAACCTCTCCCAGCACGCTGCCCACGGCGATGTTCTGGGGGAGTGGCTGGAGCCCACGTACCGCCACGCTGGCTCGGGAACCGGCCACATCTGGCGGCCCATACCCGCCAGCCTGCAGCACTTGGCGGCGGTGTTGTTCGGGCGGACCCCTCCGGTGTTTCGTCTGCTGAGCCTGGGTGTCCACCTGCTCAATGTGCTGCTCGTGCACAGGCTGGCCCGGGTCCTGGGGGCGGGTGGGCTGGCGGCGGGGCTCGCTGCCCTGTGCTTCACCCTGCACCCTGCCTTGCCCGAAGCGGTGTGCTGGAGCAGCGACATCTACGACCTGATGCTCGCCACCTTGCTGCTGCTGGCCACCTGGGCTGCGGTGGCCCTCCCCACCCTCGCTGCGCGGGTGCTGGGTGGGTCGGCCCTGCTGCTGCTGGCCTGCCTCTGCAAGGAGACCGCCGTGGCGTTTGTTCCCGCGCTGGCCCTCGTCGCCCTGGCCCGCCGGGGCTGGCGCGAGGCGCTGGCCATGGGGATCGCCGCCGTAGGGGTCGCGGGGCTGTGGTTGGTGCTGCACGGCATGGTCACGGGCCAAGGATACGGAGCCGCTGGTGCTCAGAGCCCCATCACCCACCAGCTCGCCGCCTGGCTGACCAGCGCGGGGTGGCTGCTGTGGGTCCCCCCCCAGGCACCCCTGAGCCACTTCTTTGTTCCCGAGGCCTGGGCGGGGCCGGCGCTGGGGCTGGCGACCCTGGCCTCTCTGGCGGGGCTGTCGCTGGTGGCCTGGCGCAGGATCCCCGAAGGAGGCGCCCTGCAGGCTGTCGCCGGCTGTGCCTGGGCCTGCCTGCTGGCTCCGACCGGGCCCGCGGTCCCCATGATTGGGCTTCACTCGTTCCGCTACGTCTACGCTCCCCTGGCCGTCTTCGCGGCCGTCGCGGCGCCTGTGGCCGCCGTGGGGTTCGCTCGGCTGCCACGCCTGCTCTCGGCCTGTCTGCTGCTCGCCTGGTGTGGTGCTGGCGCGTGGATGGTCACCGGACGCGTGGGAGACTGGCGCAACCCCCAGCGCTTGTTCCTGGCCGAGCTCAGCGTTGAGCCGGGCAATCCCTATGCCGCCGCCCAGCTGGCTCGACTGATGGCGGTGTCGGGGCACCAGGTCGAGGCCTCCCTCGATGCCTGGGCCCAGGCGCTGGACACGCCCACGCCACCCTCGCGCCTGTTCGACACGTCTCGCGAGCGCTGGGAGCTGGCGCAGGCAGCCTTCCTGGCTGGATATCCAGAGCGCGCGCTGGTCGAAGTCCAGCGGCTCGTCGCCGATGCCGAGGTCCAGGGCAGGCCACCACCCGCGCAGGCATACTGTCTGGTGGCCGATAGCCTCGACGCCCTCGGGCGCCCGGGTGAAGCTGAGGCCGTCGAGCACCTCTGCCCGCTCCCCACCCCGTAGAGGCCGAGAATCATGACCACATCCGCTACCTTCGCCCGCGCCACTTGCCTGGCCGGCCTGCTGTTGTTCGCACCGGAGGCCCTCGCCTTGATGCCCCCTCATGTCGACCGCACCGTCCCCGCCCATGGCGAGACCCTCGAGGGTGAGAACCTCGTGTTTCATGGGTACTCCCTCGAGTATGGCGAGCCCTCGGATGTGACGGTCACCGACCTCACCACCTCCGCGGCCGTTGAGCTGACCACCGAGCTGGACTGCCAGTGGGAAGGCCATGATCCGCCGGGTCATGTGGGTGGCACGCAGCAGCGCTGTGAGCTGCGGGTTTCCTTGAAGGGCTTGGTGTCGGGCCACCGCTACCGTGCGGTCTACCTGGACACCGAGCTGGAGTTCGACTGGGCGGGCCCAGCCCAGCCGGCCCCGGCTTCGCCCCCGCCCGTTGTCGATGAGCCGGTCGCGGTCCCGGAGTCGAGCCCGGAGACCACGGACTGATCCTTCGCGCTATACTTGCGCTTCCCGCGTTCCAGGCATTTGTTCCCGTGCACTCGTCTATCCACCGTCTCGTCTCGTCCTCGCTGGTCATCGCCGCCAGCCTGACCGTGCTGGCCCCGTCCACCGCCTTGGCCGATCGGGTGGCCGTAGTGATCGGCGTGGGGTCCTACGGCAAGATCGACGCATCGCTGGCGCTGCCCGATGCAGCCGGGAGCGCCCGGGCCCTGGCTGTCGCCCTAGAACAGCACGCTGGCTACGACCAGGTGTTGCCCCTCACCGACGCCCTGGCCACCCGCTCGGCCATCCGCGATCTGCTGCTCGAGAGCCTGCCGGCCAAGCTGGATTCCGACGACTCCCTGTTGGTCTACTTCGTGGGACACGGCGTGGGGGGAGACTTCGGTGACCCCTATCTGCTGCCCTACGACGCGGATCCCAGCGATCTACAGGGCACCGCCATCTCGGTGGACGAGCTCAGCTCGTCCCTGCGCAACACCCTGCAGGTGGGCAGCCTGGTGATGGTCACCGATGCCGTCCACGACATGCGCCTGGACGATCTGGTGCTGGTGGGCCCCAACGCCAAGAGCTGGCCCGAGGCGGCCGACGAGTTCTTCAGCCTCTCCGCCTGCTCCCCCAAGGAGATCCCTGGCGCCACTCCCTTCGGAGAACACTTCGCGGAGGGGATCAGCGGTGCCGCTGACAGCTCCGGTGACGGTGCCGTCTCCGCCAGCGAGCTGTATCGATACGTGCTCGACCGCATGGACGCCAGCGGCGTCAAGGCCCACCCGGCCGAGTCGGGCGCCTACAATCCCGAGCTGGTGGTGGCCGAGGTCATCCAGGGTCCCCAGGACTTCGTCGAGACTCCCGAGCCCGTCCCCAGCGCCAAGCCGCGCCGCGTCGCGGGCATCTGGATGGCCGCGGTGGGCTTGGGTGTGACCGGCAGTGGCGCCGCCTTGTACTTCGATGGCCGCTCCATCTACACCGAAGCGGGGTCCCCCGGTGCTGAACAGGGGCTCAAGGACCGCTACGCGCGGGATCGGCGCTGGGCGCCGGTGCTGCTCGGCGTGGGTGCCGCCAGCCTGGTGACCGGTGGGGTGCTCGTTGTCCTCCCCACTCCCACCGGCGCCACGGTGGGCGTGTCCCTGCGCTTCTAATACACCGAGGCCCCATGCCCAACGTCCCCTTGCATCCCCCCAAGCGCACCAGCCCCTTCCGCAAGGTGGCCATCGGCACTTGGTCCACCACCTTCGACCCGCAGGTATACGGCACCCTGGGGGTGCGCATGGAGCAGACCGAGGCCTACATCAAGGCCTTCCGTGAGAAGACCGGCAAGCGGTTGACCGTCACGCACATGGTCACCGCCGCGGTGGCTCGCGCCTTGGCGGATTGCCCCGAGGCCAACGCCATCCTGCGCTGGAACAAGATCTACCTGCGCAAGGACGTGGACATCTCCGTGCTGGTGGTGGTGCCCAGCGAGGACGGCTCCAAGGTGGACCTGTCGTCAGCGGTGGTGCGCAAGGCCGATCAGTGCAGCCTCGCCGAGCAGATCGATCAGCTCGATGCCCAGGTCGGCAGCATCAAGCGGGGCGAAGACAAGGCCATGAAGAAGAGCAAGGACACCATCATGATGGTGCCCTTCATGTGCATGAACTGGTTCATGAGGATGCTGGCGTTCTTACTGTACGATCTGAACTTGGACATGCGCTGGGCCGGCATGCCCAAGAACGCCTTTGGCGGCGCCTGCGTCACCAATATCGGCTCCCTGGGGCTCGACACCGCCTACGTGCCCGTGGTGCCCTACACCCGGGTCCCCATCTGGATCGCGCCAGGGGAGATCGCCGACGAAGCCGTGGTGGAAGACGGGGTCGTGGTGCCCGGGCGCATCATGCGCATCAACGCCACCTTCGATCACCGCTTCATCGACGGCTACCACGCCATGGTGCTGTCCAAGACCCTGCGCAGGGTGCTCGAGAACCCCTTCGAGGAGCTCGACTCCCTCGAAGACTGATCCTCGAGACCGATTCCACATCGGCTTGTCATCTCCCTCTTCCGCGGGCCTCGCTGGTGGTCTACGCTGTTGGCGCACGCATCCGTCTACCGGAGGGAAGTCTCGTGAAGCATCTCGTATTGTTGCCTTTGTTGGTCATCGCCACCCCCGCCATGGCCGTCGAGTACATCGATGCCTGGAGCTATGACAGCTTCGCCAGCGGCCAGAGCATGGTCGGGCGCGATGGCTGGGAGACCGGCTACGACGCTGATCGCTGGGAAGGCTACGAGTCGAGCAGCAGCGGTCGCCGCTATGTCCTGCCGAGCACAGACGACTCGGACAACGGCAGCTTCGGCGACGGAGGGCCCCACGACAACTGGCTGGTCAACACCGAGAACAGCTTCGGCGATGCGGGCCTGTATTCGTACTTCTACACCGAAGACGACGACACCCTCGGCTACGTGCTGTGCCACCAGGACGCCCGCAACTTCTACCTCTTCGCGGTGGCGGGCTATCGCTACAGCGAAGGCTCCGACTGGACCTCCGAGGGCTCGTCGCCCTTCTGGGACGACAACGTGCTGCGCGCCGCCATCGTCAAGGTGACCGATGGTAACGCCGAGGTCTTGGCCCAGGTGGACGAAGGCTACCTGCGGCAGACCGTCCAGGCGGTGCAGTTCGAGCACGAAGACGGTGTCTTGGTCGCACGCATGTGGGCTGGGTCCGAGCCCACCGGTCAGCCCTTCGTCGAGGTCGAGGCCCAGGACGACAGCCCCCTCGATCCCGGTCACGTGGGCTACTTCGCCTGGAACTCCGGCTCGGACGATCGTTATTCTCTCTACCTGGGTGGCGTCGAAGTCTACCAGGTCGACCAGGACGAAGACGGGTGGGCCGATGACGACGACAACTGCGAAGATGTCGCCAACGAGGACCAGACCGACAGTGATGGCGACAACGTGGGTGACGCCTGCGATGACGATCCGGTGGACACCGGTGCCCCCCCCGACGACACCGGTGACGGCCCCGATAACCCCGACGACACCGGAGACTCCCCCGCGGACACCGGGCGACCTGTGGTGGGCGGCGGTATGGTCTGTGGTTGCGCCGGCGCGGGAGCGGGCGGTGCGGCGGCCCTGGCCCCGCTGCTGTTGGGTCTGATGGGTGTGGTCCGGCGGCGCCGCTAACCCGGCTAGGGCGCCGGCAGGTCCACCTTCATCAGGCACAGCCCGGCACCGTTGAAGTGGGTGGAGTTGGGTCCGTCGCTGTCGCAGGTGCTGTTCGAGTCGCTGGTGTCGTGGAACTCGGGGCAGTAGCCGCTGCGCTCGAGAGGGCAGTAGTGGGTCATGGTCAGGCTGTTGGCGCCGGCCTCGAGCCAGAAGGTGCCGGTGTAGATGCGCTGGGAGGGGGTCTCGCCGTTGTCGAAGTCGTCCACCACCCACTCGTCCACGCAGTTGGCATGGTAGGGCTCGCCATCGGGGCGGCGGTTGTTGGTGATGCGCAGGTAGCTGACCTCGTTGGTCTGGCTGCTCCCGGACTCGGCCAAGGACCAGTCGTAGATGTGGTACCAACCGCTCTCGGCGGCATTGAGCGTGCCTCCGTCGCTCTCACGCTCCCAGGACTTCACATAGATCTCGCCGCTGTCGAAGGTGGCGGTGGTGTCCGGTGAGCAGTCGTCCAGGAAGGTGGAAGGGGGCCGGTCCACGTCGGTGTCGCTGTCGGTGTCCGCGTCGACGTCCGCGTCCCCCTCGCTCTCGAACGCACCGGTGTCGTCCCCCGGCCAGACGTTCTCATCCCCACTGAAGCTGTAGTCAGAGCAGCAGAACAGGGGCAGGGCGAGCCAGGGAATGAAGCGGGCGTACATGGGAGCTCCGAGCATCGGTGGGGCGATGGGAGGGAATGCAAGAAGGGTGCCAGTCTCGGTCTGTTTCGTTCGAGATGTTGAATTAATGGAGAAAATGGCCGGCTCTCTCTTGGCTTCGGAGCCCTGCGCGCAGCGGCTGTCTTCTGGAACTGGTGCATGCAGCGGTCGTCGCTGCGGAAGGGATGTCGCAGAGGCTGCGGCGACCCCTAGGTGGTAGGTTTGGCCATGGTCTCGTTGCTTCGTCATCTGTTCGCCGCCTTCGGCTGTGTCGTCGGCCCCGGCGTTCAGGGGCATGGGCTGCGGCCCCCCCCCATGTCCACCGAGCCCGCCATCGCGGTGAGGGGACCTACGGAGCACTGTCGGGCCACCTACGTGTTCCTGGGGCCCGTCTACGATCAGGCCGAGAACCCCGAGGTCTTCAAGCAGTACCCAGGCACCCTCGATGGCGCCGATTTCGGGGCCTGCACCCTGCTGGGCCCCAGCCAACGCGGTGAGTGGCTGTGGGTGATGATGAGCTTCGAGCCGGGCTTTCGGGGAGAGATGAGCTGCTGGGTGGGCATGCAGCGTTCACCGACCCTCGGAGTGGTGGGGTCCGACCAGCCCCTGCCGGATCACATCCGAGGCCGCTTCCAGTTCATGGAGCAGTCTCACGCGGATGCACGCGTGGTGCCCTCGAGCGCAGAGCCTTGTCCTGACCTCAGCCCCGAGGACGCCGGCCCACAAGGGCCAGCATTCCAGTGATCAGGGCCAGCAGGCCCAGGCCACGGCTACCCGGCGCCGCGCTGCAGCCGCCGCTCCACCCGTCCACCGCGCCGTCGTTGGGGAGCTTGGGCATGTCGGTCCAGGCGGTGTCCTCGGGATCGTCGGGATCGTCGGAATCGTCGGGCTCGTCGGGTTCGTCGGTGTAGTACTCGGCCGCGGTGACCACGGTGACGTAGTCCTCGATCCAGTCCATATAGTAGTCGATGCGCACCCCGGCGGTGGCGCCGTCGCGGCAGGACTCGCCTCCGTGGGGCGCGAACACCGTGGAGTTGACCGCCGCGATCTCGTACTGGTCTTCCCCCACCATCTCCAAGGCGGCGCCACCGGAGTCTCCGGAGCAGACGTTCTGCCCGTCTTCGGGGTCGTAGCCGTAGATGTAGGTGCGATCGTACTGCCACACTGGGATGTCGGCGTAGCGCTTGGTGCCCGAGCCCTCGTAGCCACCGTAGCGGTCGATGACGCCGTAGCCCACGTAGCGGAGCTCCTGATCCACCCAGCTGTTGCCCACGATGTCCTTGTTCACCGGCATGATGTCGATGGTGTTGATGCCGCCCCCGGCGAGCTGCATCAGGCCGATGTCGTATTCCATGCGGCTGGGGGAGTACGACGGGTGGCTGAAGGCATCCACAGCGTTGGCGTAGGTGTCAACATCGCCACCCGCGATGTCGCCGCCCACCATGAAGACCCCGGAACCGCTGCCCAGGTGCTGCTCGTAGTCGTGGAGCGCTTCGATGCAGTGGGCCGCTGTGACCACCCACTGGGGGTGGATGAGGGTGCCGCTGCAGAAGGGGCCGTAGATGTAGCCGCCGGAGGTGAAGCCCAGGGCGCCAACAGCCTCGATGTCGTCGGTGACGGTGCCGTTGATGATGGGATTGGCGAGAGCATGGGAGGCGACGAGGGCGGCGGCGAGCAGCGAGGTGACCATGGCGGCTCCATCGAGCGAGACTTGGACGATGGAAACATAGCTCCCCGAAGCTTCACTGAATGCAAAAGGCTTGTGCCCCGGGTCAGCGCTCCCGCTTCCATAGGCGCTTGAGCCAAGCGCCAACGGAGATGGGCAGGTTGAAGAACCCGTCCCACACCAGGTGCTCGATGAGCGCGCCCTTCTCGCCGAACACGGGGATGACGTGGGCCGCCTTGGTGGCCCAGGAACCGGCCATGAAGCGTGACAGCCCCGGGAAGCGCGCCACCATCTGGATGGGGAAGCCCAGGTAGCCGATGTAGTGCCAGAAGCTGATGAGACCGGCGACCCAGTAGTCCTTGACGTTGCGGTCCCGGATCATGCGGTAGACCACGTACAGGCCGCGGGTCAGGGAGCCCGGCGAGACCGGGGTGGCCTGGAAGAAGGCCAGGATGCCCGCTGAGACGGCCATGCTCTCGCCCCAGGAGGCCTCGGCTGGCGCCCAGAAGAAGTAGTAGGCCCCAGCGATGATCACCGCGACCACCTGGGTGACCGGCAGGGTGGCGGCGTGGACGGCGACGCACTTGAGGTAGGTCTGGATGAAGGGGTCGTCGATGTTGTCCAGCAGACGGCGCTCTTCGTCCTCGTCCAGCATGCCTTCGTCCTTGGCATCCTGGACCTGATCCCGCAGCCAGTCCTCGCGGAACTGAGGACGGAAGTAGAGCTTCACCGGGAAGGTCACCGCGTCTACCAGCCGCTCCCACAGCTCGCTTGGCTCGGTGAGGTAGCGGTGGATCTTGCCGGGCAACCAGCCCAGGGTCCAGCGCTCGAGCCACAGCTGGAACGGGCGTTCGGCCAGGCGTAGGGCCCGGGCGTCGGTGATGCGCTCGTTGCGGTGCCAGCCGATGAGCGTCTCGAGGCCGTGGACCCGCAGCACGCGGGTGAGGTAGGGACGGTCCGTCAGCGCGCGCTTCACGTGGGCGCGCCAGGTGCCCAGGCCCCAGAGCTTGCGCCCCAGCTTGCCCACGATGGGCAGGGCCCCGAGCCAGAAGTACAGGAAGAACGTCAGGCCCGAGCTGCGGAGCTTGCCGGCGGCGGTCTCGTCGAGCTTACCCAGGGTGGCCCAGCCATCGATGAGGCCATCGCGGACATCACGACGCAGTTCGCTGTCTGTGAGCAGGGCGGTGCGGTGGTGGGTGACGTCGGGCAGGGAGCGGCGATAGGCCCGCTCGCAGATCAGCAGCTCGTCGTAGCTCGGCTCGAGATCGGCGAAGTGCTCGGGGTGCCGGTCCATGAAGGCCTTCAACACGTCGAGGTCACCGCGGTCGAACTGAGCCAGCTTGCCCCGGGTGAGCCCACGCCACGCCAGCTGGAAGTCCACCGGCGACATGGGCAGCCACCACAGCAGCGCCAGCCCGGCGCGGAAGTCGATGGCCGTGAGACCTTCGGCGGGGCCGGACCCAGCGTCGAAGCGCTTGAGCGCGTTGGGCTGAGACTTGCAGGACCACCACTCGTACTGGCGTGCCAGTTCGGGAGCGCCCATGGTGTGGAACAGCCGCACGATGCGGGCCATGAAAGAGCGCTTGTTGAGGTACTCGGGGGAGTTGATGCCTTCCCGCCAGGTGGTCCAGACGGTGGGGTCCTTGAGCCAGCGCTGGCCCAGGCGATCGTCGATCTCGAGCTGCCACACCCGCCCTGGCACCCACTCGCTGATCTCGGCCCAGGAGCGCAGGGTGGGGTCGTAGAAGGTGGCGTAGCCAGCCACGATGGCCCGCTCGGAGCCGAACTCGATGGCGGCCCCCCGGCGGATCAGACGCTGCCACAGGGCCCCCGCGCGGATGGCGGGCTCGCTGACCTGGGCCGAGAAAGGCCCCTGGAAGGCCAGGTTGTACATCAGGTTGCGGAAGGCCAGGGAGAATCCCGAGGGCGGCCGCAGGATCTTGACCGCGTACTCGCCGCCGGCCTCGAGGCCTTCGATCTCACCGCCTCGGATGGCCACCAGCCTGGTCTTGTACACCTGGCCGGCGAAGCCGCCGCCCACCGCCTTGACCAACTCGAGCTCGAGCTCGGCTTCGACCGCTGGGTAGATCCCCTTGGCCTGCACCGTGAGGACTTGGCCCTCTTCGTGCACCATGGGCTCGTGCTGTCGCAGCAGCTGTGCGTTGTGGATGCGGCGGATCAGCTCCAAGCGGAGCGCGGAGTCGGGGGGCATCTCGGGCATGGGGGGTCCGGAACGGGGAGGATTGGGGGGCGCCAAGGGGGAATGGCAGCGGGGAGCATCCTCTAACCGAGCGTCGGGAATGGTGAAAGAAGCGACGCCTACAGCCCAGGGGTCAGGACCTGTGCACCGACGGATGGGGGGATCGGGAGGTTCAGCGTGGTGTAGTGGCCCACCAGTTCGGTGGCGATCTGGCGGGACTCGTAGCTGTTGAGGCTGCCCGTGAGGGCTGCCTGCTGGATGCGGTGGTCGCTGGGGACCCCCAGCCTGGGGTCAGCGCATTGGATCTGGGTGGCCATGAAGCGGAACAGCACCCGGATGGTGCGGACCTTGTGGGGGGCGGGGAAGATCAGCTGGCCGTCTTCGGGGGAGGGCTGCACCCCGGCCACCACGCCGTCGAAGAGCACCGGGTCGGTGCTGTGAAGCATGTCCAGCAGCTCCGGGAGATCCACGGCGCCGCTGCCATCCTTGTCGTAGTTCTGGATGTTCACGGCGATGGGGGAGCCCCGCTGCAGTTCGTGCTGGGACAGGTCGCCACTGCCATCTTCGTCCAGGAACTCCAGACCGGGTCGCAGGGCGTCTTCGGCGGTCCAACGGTCGGGGCAGCCGGCGCCCAGGAGCAGCGCGGATGAGAGCCAAGCCAGGGCGGGGGGCCTCATCGCGGCCTCCAATAGCCCTGCTCGCGGATCAGGCGCTTCTGCTCGGCGGTGGGCGCTCGGGGGTGGCCGGGCTTGGGCTGTCGCAGGCCGTAGTTCCAGGTGATCAGCTTGGCCGCCAGATCGATCTGGGCGGCCTTGTCCAGGCCCTCGCTGGCCACGAAGGCGGGGGCCTCGAGCCGCGTGGTGCCCATCACCTCCGTCAGCCAGGGCGAGTCGGCGCCGATGCCGGAGAAGGTCAACCGGCCCTGATCGTTTCGCACGCTCACCGCCCGGAACATGGTCTGGGCGAAGACGGCCTCGCGGGCTTGGTGCTCCGCCCCCTCGAGGACAGGCCACAGGGAGCGCCCTTGGATGCCTGCGGGGTGCTGCGCGCCGGCGGCGTCCAGCAAGGTGGGCATGACATCGGTGAGGTCCACCAGCCCCGAGACACGGCGCCCAGCTTGGGCTGCGCCGGGCAGGCGCACCATGAGCGGCACCGCCAGGGACTCGTCGGTCAGGGTGTAGCGATGGCCGAAGATCCCGTGTTCGCCGAGCTCTTCGCCGTGATCCGACAGAACCACCACGATGGTCTCGTCCAGCAGGCCGCGCTGGTCGAGCTCGGCCATGAACAGACCGAACCAGGCATCGGCGTACGCCACCGCGCCGTCGTAGACCTGCGTGATGTGCTCGAGGTCCCGGGGCTGCAGGGGGGTGGCGCCGAAGGCTGGGTTGCGGGCGTGGGCCACGCTTCGGACCCGCTCGCTGGCGCCCCTGATCCTCAGGGCGTCCAGGTCGTGCACCCGCACGGTGTCAGGGGGCAGGAACCAGCCATCCACCACCCGCACCGTTCCCAGCTTCTGTCGGGCGGCGTCCATCCCTGGCCCCAGGTAGTCGCGCTTGGTCCGGGAGCTGCCGAAGGGGCCCGGTTTGAGGTAGCGGTGGTGGGTGTCGTAGCCGTGGACGAACAGCAGGAAGGGATCCTGGGGATCTCTGGTGTCCAGCCACCCCGTGGCCAGGGGCACCGTGTGGTACAGGCTCGCCCAGCTTCCACCTTGTTCGTACCACTCGAAGCCACGGTCCAGGCCGAAACCGGCCATCAGGTGCCCCCCCGCGACGGCCGCCCCTGTCTGGTAGCCGTGGACGTCCATGACCTCGGCCAGGGTGGGGGCCTCGTCTGCCAGGGCGTAGTCGTCGAAGATCGGCCCGGTCTCGGTGGCGTAGCGGGAGGTGAACAACGTGGCGTGGGAAAGCAGCGTCTCGTTGGCGACAGCCCAGCTGTCCTCGAAGACCACGGCCTGGCTGGCGAAACGATCGAGATTGGGGGTCAGCCCGCTGGTGTTGCCGTAGGCGCCCAGGCGGTCGCGGCGCAGGGTATCCAGGCAGACCACCACCACGCTGGGGGGGGCTTCACGGGCGGGCGCGCTGCAGCCCAGCATCAGCGGGAGCAGGCAGGCGAGCGAGCTTAGCGTGGAGATCTGGGCGGGTGATGGCATCGGGGTCTCGGACAGGTTTCGCCTAACGTATGTGGCCGCCCGCTGGAAGGCAGAGTCTCGGTGGATAGACACGCAGCCATGGACGAAACCGTGCTCAGAGGCCGGCGACCGGTCTGTTGGCCTGCCGCCTGCCGCCTGCGTGCCCTGGTGGCCCTCTCCGTCCTCGGGGGCTTGATGGTGTCCCTGGGGCCCAGGTTGCCTCTGGGGTCGCTCCAGAGCCAGCCAGACAGCCTGTCCCGGGCTCCCGGGTTCATCCGCTGCCCCGATGATGAACCATCTAGGCTTGTCGAACTGTCGGCGAACAGGGCCATTCTGATCGGTGCCCGATCTCTACCCGCTGTCACAGCAGCTGGGGATTAGTCCTTGGGCGTGGCGGCCCCGGGCTGCTGGGGCGCGGCATTATCGGGCTCGAAGCCCTTGGCCTCGAGCGCGGCGTTCACGTCCTGGCGTGCCATCTCCTGGATGTGGCCGGTGAGGACGGTCTCGAGATCGAGTTCTTGATTGCGGGGGAGTAGGTTGCTGCGCTGCATCTGCTCGTAGAGCTGCCTGGCGGTGGGGAGCTCGTCGGGGTCCATGCCAGCCTCTGTGGCGATGGTCCGCAGCTTGGTTTCGAGCTCGTCGGTGAACTCTGTCTCGTCGAGGACCCAGGCGCTGGCCCCAGCGGCGGCCTGGACACCAGGACCATCCTGGGCACCGGGGCCGCCCGAGGCGCCGGGGCCGCCCGAGGCACCGGGGCCGCCCGAGGCGCCGGGGCCGCCCGAGGTGCCGGGGCCGCCGCCAGCGTCGGGGCCGCCCGAGGCGCCGGGGCCGCCGCCAGCGTCGGGGCCGCCCGAGGCGTCGGGCCCACCCATGGCGCCAGGCCCACCCTTGGCGCCAGGACCGCCCTGCCCACCACGACCGCCCTGGCTGCCAGGACCCGACTGCTGCCCAGAGGCTTCGGCAGAAGCGGGGCGCGGCGGCGTGGTGGTGATCATGCTGCTGATCCACAGGCCCAGGCCGGCATTGGACAACAGAATGACCGCCGCCAGGAAGACGATGGGCCCCCAACCGGGCGGTAGCTGGATCTGATCGTCAGGGTCGGTGTGTTCTTCCATGCTGGATTCCTCAGTCTGGATCACTACCAAGCCTATTCTCCTGGTGGGATCGTGTCACCGGCGTGACGTTGGCACCGACGCGGCGCCGGTGCTGAAGGACGAAGGCCCCGGTCTGTGGAGACCGGGGCCCGGAAGCGACCGTGTGGGCTAGTCCCAGTCGGAGGCGGGCCCGCCGTAGGCGCCTTGGTCGTTGGTGGTGCCGTCTGCGTCGTCGTAGCTGATGGAGGGGTCACCGGCGTCGATGCTGGGAGAGACGGACATCAGGTGCAGATCGTCATTGGAGAACACACCATCGTCGCTGTAGGCAGTGAACATCGGCGGGTCGCTGATGTTGCCGTTGCTGCCCGTGGGATCGGTCAGACCGGAGTAGTTTCCGCCCAGGTTGCCGTAGACGTTGTTGTACGTACCGCTGAAGAACGCGCTGCTGCCGCCCAGCACGCCAGCGCCACTGCTGGCGCCGTAGATGATGCTGTTTATCAGGTTCAGGCTGGTGGTACTGGAGGCGTTGATGGCGCCACCGCTGGGGGCGTCGTCGCCCGCGTAGGTGGTGTTGATCACCGTGGCGTAGGCGGCCACCAGGAACATGCCGCCGCCTTCGCTGGTGGCGTCGTTGAACATGGAGGCCACGTTGCTCAGGTCGATGCCGCCTTCGATCTCCATGCCGGCACCGTCGGTGGCTTCGTTGCCCACGACGTAGGATGAGTCGAAGATGACCGCGGAGGTCTCGTCGGCGTACACGCCACCGCCTTGATCGGCGAAGTTCTCCTGGACCGTCGAACCGTTGACCTCGGACGAAGAGTCGAGGAAGCACATGCCCCCGCCGTAGGAGTAGGTGTAGTAGGTGTTGGGGTAGGAGACCACGGTCGCGGCCACCGGAAGGGCGCTGCCGTAGGCCACCACGTTGCGGATAGTGGGGTCGGCACTATCGACGTACAGACCGCCACCGCACCAAGTGTAGTAGTAGTCGTAGCAGGTGACAATCGAGGTGCAGCCGTAGGAGCTGACGTCCTCTTCGAGGTGGCCGTCGCCGGTGAGGGTGAAGCCGTCGATCACGGTGGCCATGGACTCGGATGAGTCGATGGTCAGCGCTGGTTCGTTCATGCCCATGGCGTCGATGATGGTGGTGTCGGCGCCTTCGATACCCGTGACCACGAGGTTGATGCCGTTGAGGTGGACCGCTTCGTAGTAGGTGCCCGGGTAGGCGATCACGCACTGGGTGGAGTTGTCAACGGCGGCCTGGAGCGTGTCCAGGGGGCTGGACATGGTGCCGGCGCCCGAGGACGATCCGGAGGCGGCATCCGTCACGACGGGCTCGGTGCCGTCGGTGTCATCACAATCCCAGGTGTTGTCGACGTAGCCGGAGGGCATGGTGCAGGCGAGGATGGTGTTGTCCGGATCGCCCGTGCCGTCGGTGTCGGTGTCGGCGTAGAAGGTGTCGCCGTCGAGCACCTCGCCGTCTTCATCGATGCTGCCGTCGCAGTCGTCGTCTTCGCCGTTGCAGTACTCGTCGGCGCCCGGGTACTGGGCGGGGTCGGAGTCGTCGCAGTCCGTGTTGTCGGCCAGGTAGCCAGAGGGCTGGTAGCAGTCGATGTCGGTCACGCTGGGGTTGCCGTAGTTGTCCATGTCGGCGTCGGCGTACCAGGTCAGCACGTCCATGGCGTCGTCTTCGTCGATGCTGCCATCGCAGTCGTCATCTTCGCCGTTGCAGTACTCGTCCGCGCCCGGGTACTGGGCAGGGTCGGAGTCGTCGCAGTCCGTGCCGTCGGCGACGTAGTCGGTGGGCTGGTAGCAGTCGATGTCGCTGGCAGCCGGGTCGCCGAAGCCATCGCTGTCCACGTCGGCGTACCAGGTGAGCACGTCCGCGGCGCCGTCTTCGTCGATGGCGCCATCGCAGTCGTCGTCTTCGCCGTTGCAGTATTCCGTCGCGCCCGGGTACTGGGCAGGGTCGGAGTCGTCGCAGTCCGTGTTGTCGGCCACGAAGCCCGAGGGCTGGTAGCAGTCGATGTCCGCGGCGAAGTCGTTGCCGTAGGTGTCGGCGTCGGCATCGGCGTACCAGGTCAGGACGTCCAGGGCGTCGTCCTCGTCGATGGTACCGTCACAGTCGTCGTCTTCGCCGTTGCAGTACTCGTCGGCGCCCGGGTACTGGGCGGGGTCGGAGTCGTCGCAGTCGGTGTTGTCGGCCACGAAGCCGGTGGGCTGGTAGCAGTCGATGTCGCTGGCGGTGGGGTTGCCGTAGCCGTCGGCGTCGACGTCGGCGTACCAGGTGAGCACGTCCGTGGCGCCGTCTTCATCGATGGCGCCATCGCAGTCGTCGTCTTCACCGTTGCAGTACTCGTCGGCGCCCGGGTACTGGGCGGCGTCGGTGTCGTCGCAGTCGGTGTTGTCGGTGACGTAGCCGGTGGGCTGGTTGCAGTCGATGTCGCTCACGGCTGGGTCACCGTAGGTGTCGCTGTCTACGTCGGCATACCAGGTGGATACGTCCACGGCGGTGTCTTCGTCGATGTCGCCGTCGCAGTCGTCGTCTTCGCCGTTGCAGTATTCGTCAGCGCCCGGGTACTGGGCCGGATCGGCGTCATCGCAGTCGGTGTTGTCGGCGACGTAGCCGAAGGGCTGGTTGCAGTCGATGTCGCTGACGGCCGGGTCACCGTAGGTGTCGGAGTCGGTGTCGGCGTACCAGGTGGTGACGTCCATGGCGGTGTCTTCGTCCACGGTGCCGTCGCAGTCGTCGTCTTCGCCGTTGCAGTACTCGTCGGCGCCTGGGTACTGGGCCGGGTCGGTGTCGTCGCAGTCCGTGTTGTCGGCGACGTAGCCGCGGGGCTGGTCGCAGTCGATGTCGGTGTTCAGGGGGTCGCCGTAGGTGTCGATGTCGGTGTCGGCGTACCAGGTGGCCACGTCCACTGCGGCATCTTCGTCTACAAGGCCGTCGCAGTCGTCGTCTTCGCCGTTGCAGTACTCGTCGGCGCCCGGGTACTGGGCCGGGTCGTCGTCGTCGCAGTCCGTGTTGTCGGCGACGTAGTCGGTGGGCTGGTAGCAGTCGATGTCCGACACGGCGGGATCGCCGTAGCTGTCGGCATCGGCGTCGGCGTACCAGGTGAGCACGTCGATGGACTCGTCTTCGTCGATGTCACCGTCGCAGTCGTCGTCTTCGCCGTTGCAGACCTCGTCCGCCCCGGGGTACTGGCTGGCGTCGGAGTCGTCGCAGTCGGTGTCGTCGAGGACGTAGCCGAGGGGCTGGTTGCAGTCGATGTCGGCGACGGCCGCATCACCGTAGCCGTCCATGTCCATGTCGGCGTACCAGGTCACCACGTCGATGGCCGCGTCCTCGTCGATGGTGCCGTCGCAGTCGTCGTCTTCGCCGTTGCAGTACTCGTCCGCCCCGGGGAACTGCATGGCATCGGTGTCGTCGCAGTCGGTGTTGTCGAGGACATAGCCGCGGGGCTGGTAGCAAGCGTAGCTGGTGACCAAAGGGTCGCCGAAGCCGTCGATGTCGGTATCGGCGTACCAGTCGAAGCCGTCCACGGCGGTGTCTTCGTCGGTGGCGCCGTCGCAGTCGTTGTCGGCGCCGTCGCAGTACTCGGTCGCTCCCGGGTATGTGGTGGGCTCGGCGTCGTCGCAGTCGGTGTAGTCGAGCACGTAGCCTTCGGGCTGGGTGCACTGGACGATGCTGACGTCCACGTCGCCAAAGCCGTCACCGTCGTTGTCGGCGTACCAATAGGTCTCGGCATCCACGGTGTTCTCGTCGATCTCGCCGTCGCAGTCGTCGTCTTCGCCGTTGCAGTACTCGTCGGCGCCCGGGTACTGGGTGGCGCTCATGTCGTCGCAGTCGTCGGGGTTTTCCACGTAGCCCGAGGGCATGTCGCAGGACTGGGTGCTCACCGCTTCGTCCCCGTAGCCGTCACCGTCGGTGTCAGCGTACCAGGTGGTGCCCGTGGTGATGTCGACGCTGTCGTCGTCGTCGTCGATCAATTCGTCGCAGTCGTCGTCTACACCGTTGCAGATCTCCAGCGCGTCGGGGTTGATCTCCGCGTCCTCGTCGTCGCAGTCCTCGGTGTTGTTGACGTAGCCATCAGGGGCCTCGCAAGCCTCGATGGTGCGGTCTGGGTTGCCGTAGCCATCGTAGTCGCTGTCGGCGTAGTAGGTATTGCCGGCGCCTTCGTCGACCTCACCGTCGCAGTCGTTGTCGACTTCGTCGCAGGCTTCCTCTGCGCCCGGGTGGACGGTGGGATCACCGTCGTCGCAGTCCTCGTCGCTATTGTAGCCATCGCCGTCGGAGTCGACGTATTCGACGCCGGTGTCATCCTTGATGGTGTCATCCGGAGGAGGACATCCCATGGAGATGAGGGCGGACAGACTGATGAGGGTCCAGAGACGAGTGGACATATCAAGCCCCGTATTCGCGAGATTGGTGGAGGCGGAGACAGACGACGGTCCCCAGACTACTCGGGATGTGGGGCGTGATCCACATCACAGAAGCCCCGCCGGGACGCTTGGACGACGTGAGCGTGCTCACCCAAGGGTGGTTGTGGGCGTCGAGGGCGCGCTTAGAGCCTGAGAGCGACTTGTAAAAATAACACCCCGATCCAAGCCTTTGGATCGGGGTGACGCTCCCTGGGTCGGCGGGGCCCGACCGGGACTAGTCCCAGTCGGACGCGGGGCCACCGTAGGCGCCCATGTCGTTGGGCGTACCATCGGCGTCGTCGTAGGAGCCCGAGGGGCTGCCGGTGTCCACACAGCGGGAAGAGCTCGTCAGGTGCAGGTCGTCGTTGCTGTACACGCCATCGTCGGTGTAGGCCACGAAGCCGGGGATCTGCGAGATGTTGCCGCTGGTGCCCGTGGGGTTGGTGATGCCGGAGTAGTTACCGCCGATGTTGCCGTAGACATCGTTGTAGCTGCCCGTGAAGGCCCCGCTGCCGTCCACCAGCACGCCCTCGGCGATGGTGGAGTAGGCCACGATGCTGTTGGTCAGCTCGAGGATCGAGCTGCCCGAGGCGTAGATGTTGCCACCCGAGCCGGCGTCGTTGTTGATCAGGGTGCTGTTGGTGATGTCCGCAGAGGCGTCGATCAGCAGCACACCACCCCCCTCACCGCTGGCGTCGTTGAAGCTCGTCACCACGTTGGTGAGGCTCAGGTTGCCGCCATCGATCTCGATGCCGGAGCCGTCGGAAGCCATGTTGCCCACTACGTAGCCCTGGTCGAAGGAGATGGCCGAGGTCTCGTCGGCGTACATGCCGCCGCCCTGGTCCGCGTAGTTCTCCCACAGCTCGGAGCCGATCACCGCCGAGGCGGAGTCGAGGAAGCACATACCCGCGCCCATGGAGTTGGTGTAGTAGGTGTCGTTCCCCGAGGTGGTCACCGAGTAGGCGGGCAGGCTGTTGTCCTCAGCGATCACGTTCTGGATGGTGGGGTCGGAGGTCGACACGTACAGGCCGCCACCGCAGTAGCTGTAGTAGTAGTCGTAGCAGGTGACGATCGAGGTGCAGGCGTAGGAGGTGACGTCCACCTCGTAGTGGCCGTCGCCGGTGAGGGTGAAGCCATCGATCACCGTGGCTGCGGTCTCGCCGGCGTCGATGCTGAAGGCCGCATCGGCCAGGCCAATGGCGTTGATGAAGGTGGTATCAGCGCCCTCGACCCCCGTGATGGCGAGGTCGATGCCGTTCATGTGCACGGCCTCGTGGTAGAGCCCGTCGAAGACGATCACGCACTGGGCTGCGCTGTCGATGCCGCCCTGGATCGTGTCCAGCGGGCTGACCATGGTGCCGGCGCCGGAGGACGAGCCGGAGGAACCGTCCACGACCACGGGCTCGGTACCGTCGCTGTCGTCGCAGTCCCAGGTGTTCTCGACGTAGCCGGAGGGCACGGCGCACGCGATGATGGTGCTGCCGGGGTCGCCCGTGCCGTCTGCGTCTGCGTCTGCGTAGTAGGTGTCGCCGTCGAGCACTTCGCCGTCCTCGTCCACCGATCCGTCGCAGTCGTCGTCTTCACCGTTGCAGTACTCATCGGCGCCCGGGTACTGGGCCGCGTCAGTGTCGTCGCAGTCCGAGCTGTCGGCGATGTAGCCGGTGGGCTGGTAGCAATCGACCTGGGAGCTGGCGGGGTCGCCGTAGCCATCGCTGTCGCTGTCGGCGTACCAGGTGAGCACGTCGGACGCGCCGTCTTCGTCGATGGTGCCGTCACAGTCGTCGTCGTAGCCGTTGCAGTACTCGGTGGCCCCTGGGTAGACCGCGGTGTCGCTGTCGTCGCAATCGGTGGCGTCGGCGACGTAGCCGCTGGGCTGGCTGCACTCGATGTCGGTCACCGAAGCGTTGCCGTAGGTGTCGCCGTCGCTGTCGGCGTACCAGGTGGCGACGTCCACGGCGTCGTCTTCGTCTACCACGCCGTCGCAGTCGTCGTCCTCGCCGTTGCAGTACTCGGTGGCCCCCGGGTACTGGGCGGAGTCGGTGTCGTCGCAGTCATTGCTGTCGGCGACGTAGCCGCTGGGCTGGTCACAGTCGATGTCGGTGGTGCCCAGGTCACCGTAGGTGTCGCTGTCGCTGTCGGCGTACCAGACCGAGACGTCCACAGCGTCGTCTTCATCGACCGTGCCGTCGCAGTCGTCGTCCTCGCCGTTGCAGTATTCGTCGGCGCCCGGGTACTGGGCGGAGTCGGTGTCGTCGCAGTCGTTGCTGTCGGCGACGTAGCCGGAGGGCTGATCGCAGTCGATGTCGCTGACCGCCGGGTTGCCGTAGGTGTCGCCGTCGCTGTCTGCGTACCAGGTGAGCACGTCGGACGCGCCGTCTTCGTCGATGGCGCCGTCGCAGTCGTCGTCTTCGCCGTTGCAGTACTCCACCGCGCCCGGGTGCTGGGCCGCGTCGTCGTCGTCGCAGTCGGTGTCGTCCAGGACGTAGCTGGTGGGCTGATCGCAGTCGATCTGGCTGGTGCCGGTGTCGCCGTAGGTGTCGCCGTCACTGTCGGCGTACCAGGTGGAGACGTCCACCGCGGCGTCCTCGTCGGTCACGCCGTCGCAGTCGTCGTCTTCGCCGTTGCAGTATTCGTCCGCGCCCGGGTACTGGGCCGCGTCGGAGTCGTCGCAGTCCGAGCTGTCGGCGACGTAACCAGAGGGCTGGTAACAATCGACGTCGCTGACCGCCGGGTTGCCGTAGCTGTCGCTGTCGGCATCGGCGTACCAGGTGGATGAGTCCGCGGCGTCGTCTTCATCGACCGTGCCATCGCAGTCGTCGTCTTCGCCGTTGCAGTACTCAGTGGCGCCCGGGTACTGGGCCGCGTCGGTGTCGTCGCAGTCAGTGCTGTCGGCGACGTAGCCGCTGGGCTGGTCGCAGTCGATGTCGGTGACGGTGGCGTCGCCGTAGTGGTCACCGTCGGCGTCGGCGTACCAGGTGACTACGTCGGATGCGCCGTCCTCGTCGGTCACGCCGTCGCAGTCATCGTCTTCGCCGTTGCAGTATTCGGTGGCGCCCGGGTACTGGGCCGCGTCGTCGTCGTCGCAGTCTGTGTCGTCCAGGACGTAGCTGGTGGGCTGATCACAGTCGATTTGGCTGGTGGTGGCGTCGCCGAAGTTGTCAGCGTCGCTGTCGGCGTACCAAGTGAGCACGTCCACGGCGTCGTCTTCATCCACGATGCCATCGCAGTCGTCATCTTCGCCGTTGCAGTACTCGTCGGCGCCCGGGTACTGGGCCGCGTCGGTGTCGTCGCAGTCGGTGTCGTCCAGGACGTAGCCACTGGGCTGATCGCAGTCGATCTGGCTGACGGAGGCGTCGCCGTAGGTGTCGCTGTCGCTGTCCGCGTACCAAGTGAGCACGTCAGCGGCGTCGTCTTCATCGATGAGGCCGTCGCAGTCGTCGTCTTCGCCGTTGCAGTACTCCGTCGCGCCCGGGTGCTGAGCCGCGTCGGTGTCGTCGCAGTCGGTGTCGTCCAGGACGTAGCCACTGGGCTGATCGCAGTCGATGTCGCTGACCGCGGCGTCGCCGTAGCTGTCGGCGTCGGCGTCGGCGTACCAGGTGAGCACGTCAGCGGCGGCGTCTTCGTCGATGAGACCGTCGCAGTCGTCGTCCTCGAAGTTGCAATATTCGGTAGCGCCCGGGTACTGCGAGGCGTCGTCGTCGTCGCAGTCGGTGTCGTCCAGGACGTAGCCGCTGGGCTGGTCGCAGTCGATCTGGCTAGTGGCGACGTCGCCGTAGCTGTCGCTGTCGCTGTCGGCGTACCAGGTCAGGACGTCCAGGGCGTCGTCCTCGTCGATGGTGCCGTCACAGTCGTCGTCCTCGCCGTTGCAGTATTCGTCGGCACCCGGGTACTGGGCCGCGTCGGTGTCGTCGCAGTCGGTGTCGTCGGCCACGAAGCCCGTGGGCTGGTCGCAGTCGATGTCGGTGACGGCGGCGTCGCCGTAGGTGTCGCCGTCGCTGTCGGCGTACCAGGTGAGCACGTCCGAGGCGTCGTCCTCGTCTATGGTGCCGTCGCAGTCGTCGTCCTCGCCGTTGCAGTACTCCGTGGCGCCCGGGTACTGGGCCGCGTCGGTGTCGTCGCAGTCGGTGTCATCGGCCACGAAGCCTGTGGGCTGGTCGCAGTCGATGTCGCTGTCGGCGGCGTCGCCGTAGGTGTCGCCGTCGGCGTCGGCGTACCAGATGGCCACGTCCAGGGCGTCGTCCTCGTCGATGAGGCCGTCACAGTCGTCGTCTTCACCGTTGCAGTACTCATCGGCACCGGGGTACTGCGCGGGGTCGGCGTCGTCGCAGTCGGTGTTGTCCAGGACGTAGTCGGTGGGCTGGTCGCAGTCGATGTCGGTGACGGCGGGATCGCCGTAGCCGTCGCTGTCGTAGTCGGCGTACCAGGTCAGCACGTCGGCGGCGGAGTCCTCGTCGATGGAGCCGTCGCAGTCGTCGTCCTCGCCGTTGCAGTACTCGGTGGCCCCCGGGTACTGGGCTGCGTCGGTGTCGTCGCAGTCGGAGGAGTCCAGGACGTAGCCGATGGGCTGGGTGCAGTCGATCTGGCTGATGGCGGCGTTGCCGAAGCCATCGGCATCGCTGTCGATGTACCAGGTGGAGACGTCGGCGGCGTCGTCTTCGTCGATGGTGCCGTCGCAGTCGTCGTCCTCGCCGTTGCAGTATTCGGTGGCGCCCGGGTACTGCATGACGTCGTTGTCGTCGCAGTCGGTGTCGTCGGCGACGTAGCCGCTGGGCTGATTGCAGTCGATGTCGATCACCGCGGCGTCGCCGTAGCTGTCGCCGTCGTTGTCACGGTACCAGGTGAGCACGTCGAAGGCGGAGTCTTCGTCGATGGAGCCGTCGCAGTCGTCGTCTTCGCCGTTGCAGTACTCGATCGAGCCCGGGTACTGGGCCGCGTCGGTGTCATCGCAGTCCGTGGCGTCGGCCACGAAGCCGCTGGGCTGGTCGCAGTCGATGTCGGTCACCGTGGCATCGCCGTAGCGGTCGGCGTCGGCGTCGGCGTACCACGTGGCCACGTCCAGCGCCTCGTCTTCGTCGATGAGGCCGTCGCAGTCGTCGTCTTCGCCGTTGCAGTACTCATCGGCGCCCGGGTACTGGGCCGCGTCGTTGTCGTCGCACTCTTCGCAGGCCGCGTAGCCGTCACCGTCGGTGTCGGCGTAGGCGATGGAACCGTCGCAGTTGTAGTCGTTGGGATCGGTGCAGTCGGTCTCGGAGGCGCCCGGGTTGAAGGCGGGGTCGGTGTCGTCGCAGTCACCGCCGCGGGCGACGTAGCCGGAGGGCTGGTCGCAGTCGATGTCCATGGCCGAGTCGTTGCCCCAGACATCGGCGTCGGCGTCTTCGAACCAGGTGGCCACGTCGAGGGCCGCGTCCTCGTCGATGTCACCGTCGCAGTTGTCGTCTTCGCCGTTGCAGTATTCGTCGGCGCCGGGGAACTGGGCTGCGTCGGTGTCGTCGCAGTCGGTGTCGTCGGCGACGAAGTTGGTGGGCTGGTCGCAGTCGATCTGGGCGGTGCCGGCGTCACCGTAGCCGTCGGCGTCGCGGTCGGCGTACCAGGTGGAGACGTCCACGGCGCCATCTTCGTCGATGATGCCGTCGCAGTCGTCGTCTTCGCCGTTGCAGTATTCGTCCGCGCCGGGGAACTGGGCCGGATCCGCGTCGTCGCAGTCCGTGTCGTCGAGGACGTAGCCAGTGGGCTCGTTGCAATCGAGCTGGCTGTCGGCGGCGTCGCCGTAGCTGTCACCGTCGGCGTCGGCGTACCAGGTGATGACGTCCACGGCGTCGTCTTCGTCGATGGTGCCGTCGCAGTCGTCGTCTTCGCCGTTGCAGTACTCGTAGGCGCCGGGGAACTGGGCGGCGTCGGTGTCGTCGCAGTCTGTGTTGTCGAGGACGTAGCCGGTGGGCTGGTAGCAGGCGTAGGCGGAGGTGCCGACGTCGCCGTAGCCGTCGCCATCGGCGTCGGCGTACCAGGTCATGCCATCGACGGAGTCTGCCTCGTCCACGGCGCCGTCACAGTCGTTGTCAGCGCCGTCGCAATACTCGGTGCTGCCCGGGTAGGTGGAGGGGTCGGCGTCGTTGCAGTCGGTGGCGTCCAGCACGTAGCCTTCGGGCTGGCTGCACTGGATGAGCACCTCGCTCGAGTCGCCGTAGCCGTCGGCGTCGGCGTCGGGGTACCAGCGGGTCTCGGCATCCACCGTGTCTTCGTCGGTGTCGCCGTCGCAGTCGTCGTCCAGTCCGTTGCAGTATTCGTCGGCGCCCGGGTAGACGGTGGCGTTCGAGTCGTCGCAGTCGTCGTCGGTGGCCACGTAGCCGCTGGGGGCTTCGCAGGACTGGATCCGGTCGTCGCCCACACCGTAGCCGTCACCGTCGCCGTCGGCGTACCAGGTGGTGGTGCTGGAGTTGACCAGGTCGTCGTCTTCGTCGTCGATCAGCCCGTCGCAGTCGTCGTCCAGTCCGTTGCAGAGCTCGTCGGCCGTCGGGTGGATGTCCGCGTTGTTGTCGTCGCAGTCATCGGCGTTGTCGACGTAGCCGGCATCGGGCTCGCAGTCTGTCATGGTCACCGTGGGGTCACCGTAGCCGTCGCCGTCGAGGTCGCCGTAGAAGGTGTTGTCGGTGCCCTCGTCGGTCTCACCGTCGCAGTCGTTGTCGATCCCGTCGCACTCTTCGTTGGCGCCCGGGTAGACCGAGGGGTCCTCGTCGTTGCAGTCTTCGTCGGTGGTGAAGCCATCGCCATCGGCGTCGACCGTGGTCTCGGGACCCGTGTCGTCTTTGATGGGATTGTTGTTGTCACAGGCGTCGCAGCCGTGAGCCACGAAAGCCAGGAAGAGAGCGAAGATCGGAAGGCGAACGGACATGGAGCACCCCTCGAGGTGGTGACATCTGATGACATAGGGTCGACCTGCCGAGCTTACCCGTCGAGAGGGGGTGTCGTCCATAGGGGGGGGGGCTATACGAAAAAATCGAATGTCGTGAGCGGGTTGTTCGGGAGCTTCGACCCTCGGTAGCAACGGGCGTACGCGTCCCCCGAGGGGAGGTGTTGGTCCTTGCTTCAGACCTGTTCCGTTCGCGCCTTCCGGCGCGGCCCCCGGCGCTGCGAGGTGATATGTCCGGCGCTGGAGAACTCAATGAAGGGCATTCGCCTGGTGGTCATCCTGCTCTGCGTGCTGCTGGTCGGAGCGGTCTTCGGCCCCTCTCTGCCGCTGCTGACCGACCACCTGCTGGGTGTCGAGTACGTGGACCACTACGGAACCCAGTGGTTCTACTGGTTCGTGGAGCACCAGCTCGTGACCGATCAGGGCATGGGGCACACGGATCTGTACTTCCACCCGTGGGGCAAGGACATCTTCTTACACACCGGCGCCAACGTGCTCGACGGGTACCTGGCGCTGCCCTTCCGCCGCCTGCTGGGCCCCACCCTGGGGTACAACGTGGTGGTCCTTCTGGGGCTGTTCACCTCGGGTGTGGCCTTCTGGTTCCTGGCGCGGGACTACACCGACGACCGCATGGCGGCCTTGCTGGGCAGCGTGCTGTTCGCCCTTTCGCCCTTCGTGCTGTTCGAGCTGGTCGAGGGGCGGCCCACCCAAGCGGTGCTCACCCTGCCGGTGTTCTTTGTGCTCTTCGTGCTGCGCTCCGGGCGCCGCTCGGGCCTGTGGGCACCCCTCCTCGCGGGGGTTTTCCTGGCCGTCACCGGCTACCAGTACTGGTTCTATGCCTTCTTCGGGGGCATGATCTGCATGGCCCACGGGGCCTGGCGCTTCGCCCGTCCGCCCGCCGACGCCGGCAGCCGCTGGCATCAGCTCGGTCGCCATGTGCTCATCGCGGTGGTGGCCCTGGCCCTCACCGCCCCTGTGGGGCTGCCCCTGGTCACCCTGGCCGCCGAGGCAGGCAATGTGCCCGGGCTGCTGGATGTGGACCGCTGGGGCCTGTTCGCCAGCCCACCCATCACGGTCGAGGACCAGACCATCGGGCTGTTCCTTTGGCAGCCGCTGCGGCGTTTCGCGGGCTTCTATGTGATCGAAGCGGGGCCCCAGGAGCGCTTGCTGGCCCAGGCCATCCTGGTGCCGCTGACCTCCTTTGTGGCCCTGGCTTGGCTGATCCGTCGGCCCGGCCGCCTGCCCCGGGGCGCCATCCTGGTCATGGTGCTGATGGCCACGCTCATCGCCATGGGTCCCATCTTCATCGTCTACAAGATGGTGCTGCCCAACCCGTTCTTCGTGTGGCTGGTCAAGTCGGTGGGCTTCCTGCGGCGTCTGTGGTGGCCCGCACGGGCGGCGGCCTACCTGGCCATCCTGCTGGGGCTGGCCAATGTGGCGGTGATGGTCTGGGCGGCCACCCGCAGCGGCCGGGTTCAGCTGATCACCGCCGTAGTGCTCTCATCGGCCTGGGCGGGGGAGCTGTACCTGGCCGACGTGCTGCCCTATCCGGTCTGGAACGCCGCGATCCCCGCCGGCTACCACTGTCTGGCCACGGGTCCCCCAGGCGCCATCATGGAGCTGCCGTACTCCTGGACCCAGGCCCACCTGTACTACCAGACCGCCCACGCTCGCCCCATCATGGGGGGCATGCTCGAGAACAACGAGGTCTTCACACCCGATGAGTTCACCGAGCTGGTGGACACCAACCTGTTCGTCTCCCAGCTCTTCGACGCAGCCAAGCTCTCCGAGAACGATCCCCAGTGGCCCGAAGAGGACGCCCAGGAGGTCTACGATCTCGGCTACCGCTACGTCGTAGCCCAGAAGGACGCCTTCTACCACGGCGGCAAGATGCCGGGCCTGATGGACAACGTGATGCGGCTGCGCATGCGCAACCTGCGCAAGACCTTGCGGGAGACCCTGGGACATCCTCTGTACGAAGACGCGCGGGTGGCCATCTACTCGCCCTGGGGCGCCGAGGCTCCCTGTGAGCGCGGCGACGTGGAGCCCGACAAGATCACCCTGGGCCTCACCGAGGTCAGCGCCGACCAGCGCATCCTGCGCAGCCCCGATGCTCAGCTCATCCACCGTCCCTGGATCGATCGCACCGCCTACGTCCTGTCCGAAGAGGACGGTGAGCTCGAGCCTTTGTCCACTCAGGTCATCCCCGGGGCGGAAGGCTCCGGCCCGCCCGCGGACGGGCGTGGCGACGACGGTGGCTCCAGGGAGCACCCCCCGGCGCTGCCCCCGCCCCTCGACCAGGCTCCCGGCGCTCGCTTCCCCGCGCCGGATCACGTCCCGAATCCACAGCGTCGCTGAGGCTCCGTGCGCTGGCTCTTTCCGGTCCTGGCCCTCGTTGGCGGGCTGGTATTTCACGCCGTCGTCCTGCTCGGGCTCGATCTGCACGATCTCCCTGGCCCGGGTGGGGTGCTGCTTGCGCGGGATCTCATCCAGGGTCAACACACCCAGGGGCCGGCCAGCTTTCTGGCCCAGCCCAGTATTATGCTGGGGCTGGGGCCGGGCTTGCGCGCTGCCAACGCCGCTGCCTTGCTGGCGGCCATGGTGGGGGCCGGGCTGGCGGCTGCGGCCCTGGCGGGCCGTGCGGCGGCGCCGTGGGCCATGCTGCTCACCGCTGGCTGGGCGGTGGTGGGGCACCAGGCCGTGCTGGTGGACGCCGGCGTGTACGCCTGGGGCCTGGCCTGGCTCGGTCTGGGCCTGGCCTGGTGGGCCTGCGTCCAGCGCTGGGGCTGGCTGGCTGCCCTCGGCGCCATGCTGCTGGCCGTGGGGGTCGCCGTCAAAGCCAGCGCCCTTCCCGTGCTGGTGCTGATGCCCTTGGCGCCCTGGTTGAGGCCCCGGGTTGAGCCCTCGGGCCCTCGGGGGCACGGGCCGGCGCTGCTGTGCGCTGCACTGCTGCTGGGCCTGGGCGTTGGCGCTGGGCTGGGCTGGGCTATGCAGGGGTCCGGGCAACCCTGGCTCGGGGCGCCGTCCGTGGACCGCAGCCTGGCCGTCGGTGGTTGGCTGCTGGCCCTGGTGGCCATGGGGGATCGCGGGCTGGTGCAGGGCTCCTTTCCTGTGCTCGTGGTCCTCGCGGGGTTGGGCGCCGTGATCGCGGTACGACGACAGCCCCTGGCCCTCGCGGTGCTGGCGCTGTCCCTGGTGGCCATGGCTGTCATCGGTGAAGCCCGGGCCGAGCGCCTGCAGCCCAGACACCTGCTGCCTGTGAGCGTGGGGTTGGTGGCCCTGGTGGCCAGCCTGTCCCGATGGCGGCGTCCTCGCTGGGTGGCGCCGGTGGCCTTGGGCCTGCTGTGTGGCGTGGCCGCGCTGGACAGCCTGGCCTTCGCCCACGCCTTCTCCCAGCAGCGCGAGCGCTTCGCCCAGACTCGGGCGGCCCGGCTGCCTCCCGTCCCAGGGGTGCTGCTGAACCGCTACGGTGCCTTGCCCTGGCCCGTGTTCTTCGAGAGCTCCATCAGCGGCGTAGCAGCGCTGGTGGCCCTGCCTGCGACGGCTCCCCGGGGTGTGGCCAGCCCGAGCTACCAGGAACGTCGAGACGTACACCTCGAGCTGGCAGCCTTGCAGGCTGGCGCGCCCTACCGTCGCATCAGCGCCGAGCGCTGCTGCCTTGTGGACCAGAAGCATGCGGCCTGTGCGGCCGAGGTGGTGCGGGCCCTGGACGCCGCGGGGGCGCTGCTGGTGCTGCCGGGCAAGCTCGAGGTGGTCGCCCCGGAGGACCGCGCTTTCGCCCGCCTTCTCCAGCAGGCCGTCGGAGGCGCTGTTCGTCGCCCCGCACGCTGGCGGGTGGTTCAGGGCACGGGCAGCGGCGGTGAGCTCCCCTGTCGAATGGGGAAGTGATCACGCCCTGTCGGATCAGCGCGGCCCACCGGGTGCGGGAGGGCGGGGTTTCTTGTCGCCCTTGCGCTTTCTGGGCCTGGACAGCGCCATCTGCACCAGCAGGCCTGGGTCTTGCAGGGTCGCGGCGGCCGTGGGGTCCAGCTCAGCCTGTCTCATGTGTTCAGGACGCAAAAACTCGAAGCTTGCTACACTGATGTGAGGCTCTCCACTTGCCTGTGTGGCTTTGCCGAGCCTATCGTGTGCCACGCGACTCGTCTCTCGAGGTCCGAATTCATGCGCATCCCCACGCTGTTGTCCTGCCTTGGCGCCGTCACCCTGTTGGGTAGCTGTAGCATCGACACCGGCTTCACCCGGCGCACCTACAACGATCTGTTCTTCCAAGAAGCACGGGCGGAAGTGGACATTCTCTTCGTTGTGGACAACTCCGAGTCCATGGAAGCCGAGCAGGAGCGCCTCGCCCGGCGCTTCGATACCTTCATCGAGTACATGGACGAGGTGGAGACCCTGATGGACTTCCACCTGGGGGTCATCACCACCGATCTGGCCGACGACAACCCCGACCGCGCCAAGCTGCTGGGTACCCCGGCGGTGCTCACCCGGGACACCCTGGACTACGTGGACAAGTTCAAGGAGAGGGTCCAGGTCGGCATCGATGGCTGGGGCATGGAGAAGGGGCTCGAGGCGTCGTTCATGGCGCTGAGCGAGCCCATGGTCTCAGACGCCAACGACGGCTTCCTGCGCAGCGGCGCGATGCTGGTGCTCATCTATGTCTCCGACGAGAACGACTGCTCCGATCGGGGCGCCCTGCCCAGCGAAGACTACTGCTACCTGACCGGCTACCAAGACGATCTGGTCCCGGTCGGCGAGTACGTGTCCAGCTTCAGGGCCATCAAGGGCGACACCGAGTCGGTCATGGCCTTCTCCATCGTGGGTCCCCAGGACACCACCCACTGCGAGGACACCCTGCCGGGGACCCGCTACCACGATATCGCCGATCTCACCGGCGGCTCCGTGGGCAGCATCTGCGCCGAGGACTTCGCGGGCATCATGGACAACCTCGGTCTGTCCGTGGGCGGCATCCGCAGCGCTTTCCCGCTCACCTACCGCCCGGTCGAGCGCACCGTCGAGGTGTGGATCTGCGATGACGAACCCTGCGACGGCACCAACGGAATCGAGGTGTCCCGGGGCGAGGCCGACGGTTGGAGCTACGACGACAACACCTCCTACCTGACCTTCAACGGCGCCTCTGTGCCCGTGCGCGGCGCGGTGGTCTCGGTGCAGTACGAGGTGGCTGGCAGCGTGGACCGTGGCGACACCGGCGACTCTCCGGTGCAGTCCCCGGACTAGACTCCGAGGGAATCGACGCGGGGCCTTAGACCTCCGGGTCTTCTTCCGGGTCTTCTTCGAGGTCTTCGACCGCGCGCAGCTCGAGCTGCTCGAGCACCAGGACCGGGCGCATGTCGGGCTCGCGGACCACCAGGTCCACGGCGATGTGGGTGTCGCTGAGGTGGCGGGCCTTGCAGATGACGATGGCCTCGCGCTCGCGGGATGGTCCCAGCACGTGCAAGCCCGCCAGAGCGGTGGGCAAGGCCAGGCGGTGGTGCTCTTCGAGGGCCCAGGACATGGCGACCTGCATGGCGAGATCCGCCAGCACGGGCTGGAACGCGAAGACGCCCGGCATGGCCAGGGCGGCCAGGGACTCGTCGGCCAGGGACACCAGGCCCAGGTAGCGATCGCCGGTGTGGCGGGTGGAGCGGATGCCGCGGAAGATGGGGCCCAGTCCCAGGGTGGGGGCGAAGCGCTCTTCGAGCAGGGTGTAGCAGGGCAGCACGGCTTCTTGGGCCGCGTCGTGCAGGGTCAGCAGCTCCCGGGGGGAGAAGCTCATGTTCTCAGGCTCATCGGTGACCGGCTCCCCAAGGCGGCAGGTGGCGAAGGCCAGGCGGGGGAGGACCCGATCGGGAAGCTCGGAGCGATCGCTGGGCACCAGCAGCAGGCGGCCGTCGTAGTCCATGACCTCGGCGGCCAGGGAGGCGCCACGCACCAGGGCGGGCCGGCGGAAGCGGAGGTCCCGCAGCCCCTTGCCCCGCTGCTGGGCCACCTCGGCGAAGATCTCCGCCAGGAAGGAGGTGGGCAGCGCCGGTTCGTCGTTGAGGCGGTGTTGATCGAGCCACAGGTCCCGTGCGCGCTCGAAGCGAACGGTGGGGGTCTTCGCCTCCGGGTCGCGGACGAGGCGACCCCGGGTTCGGGGGGAGATGGGGAAGCTGGCCATGGGCCGCCCGGAGGACTGGACCGTGGGCAGGTCGCAGACCGCTACCCGGGGAAGATCGCTGCCCAGCAGGGCCTCGAGGAACATGTCGCTGCGGCTGGCACCGGTGCCCTGCCCACCCATGGCGAAGGCCAGGCCCCGCAGCTGGGGGTGTCGCTGCACCAGGCCCTGGATGACCCAGCCCAGCATGTCGCCGGCCAGGGCCAGGGGGCCCTGCCCTGGGCTTCCGGACCAGCCCGCCAGTGGGGTACACACCGCCAGCAGGCGCGCGCGCTTCCAGGCGAGCAGGGGTAGCAGCTCCAGCAGGGTGCCCAAGGCGGTCAGGTGCAGGAACTCGCCGGGGTCGTCGGGTAGGACCCGGGGTACCGGCGGAGGCCCGACGATGACGCCGCGTACGGGAGAGTCCCCCGCCAGCTTCCCCAGGGCCTGGGCGTCGAGCTGCTCGCAGTGGTGGTAGCGCGTCGAGATCCCCGCCTCCCGCAGGCGGTCGAGGTTGCGCATGAGCTCCCACTGGGCGCGGGCGCGGCCGATCTGCTGCTGCGCACCGGCGGGCCCCATGTTCTGGCGCACGACGAGATCGTGCTGGAGCTGGGCCAGGACCATCTCGAGGGTCTCGGGCGCGGCGTCGAGCCACGACGGACGGTCGGTGGGCGCGGGCGTGCGGCCGGTGATCAGCAGCTTGGCCCCGGTGGCCTTGGCCAGCGCCAGGGCGTACTCGAAGCCTGGCCCGCGTTCGCCGTCGATGACCAGCAGCAGGTCGCCTCGGCCCAGCAGGTCTGCGCGGTGTCCGCAGGGTCCCACCCGAACCAAGGTGGGGGTGACCATGCCGAAGGGGGCGCGCCCGAGCTCGAGCTGGCTTGCGACCCAGTCGATGCGTTGCTCGATGGCTTCGGGCCAGGGCAGGTCGCCGCCGTCGATGAGCTGGAAGCGGCAGGCGGGGAGTTCGCGCTGCAGGCAGCGCACCCAGGCGGCGGGGAAGGCGCCCAGGGGCCGCACGGGGGTGCGGGGCCAGGCCCCGAAGTTGCCGTCCTGGGACACCGGCACCATCACCCGCATGGGGTGTTGCTCGAGCAGAGGCGCCAGGGCCTGGAAGCAGCGGTAGAAGAGGCTGGCCTGGGCGGCCAGCGCCCCCGCGATCTCGTGGTCTTGCCATTCGTTGCGGCTGGCTTCGTGGGCCACGTAGACCAGGGTGTCACAGTCCTCGAGGGCCTGGGCGACGGTGCTGGGTTTCATGGTGGTGAGGGTGCGGGCCATCAGCTCGAGCACGTCGATGCCCGCGCCGCGGAGTCGATCGGTCACGCCACTGGAGCCATCGCCGGCGATCACCAGGACCCGCTGGCACGTGAAGCGCTGCTGATCTTCCCGGGCGAGGGGCCGGCTGCCGGTGGTGAGCAGGGCAACGGGGAGCGCGCTCGCTGCGGGCTGGGGCTTGCGGGGTTCGGGGGTGATCGTGGGGGCGGGGTGGGCGACCGGAGCGGTGGGGGCTGCGGTGACCGGGCCGGGCTCGGGAATGGTCGCCGCCCACGCCTGGCTGATCTCTGGGGCGTCTTCGAGGGACAGGGTGGGGACCAGCAGGGGCTCGTCTTGTTCAGGCGGCGGGCCGGGCTGCTGGGGCGGCTCTGCGGCGGGTGCTTCGACGGGTGGGCTCTGGGCCCCGGGTTTCGCGAAGCGTTGGTGGGCTTCCTGCAGCAGGGCCGCCACCGCGGGCTCGCGGTCTTCGAGGTAGGCAAGGAAGCTGGCGTCCAGCAGGCGCACCAGGGAGGCCCCTGGGATGGGCTGGGAGCTGGGCTCGAGCAGATCCCGCGGGCCGTCGTCGCGCAGGTGGCCGTGCTCGTCGAGGAATGCGCGCACCCGGCTGAGGCCCTCCGCGCCGCTGGAACCCACGGGCTGGCAGGCCAGCACTTGGTGGGGACGGTCTCCCAGGGCTGTGGTCAGCGCGGCGCGCATGCCCTGGTCGGGGCCGACCACCACGAAGTGGCGCATGCCGCCCGCGTGCAGACGCTCAGCGGTGCGTGGCAGGTGCAGGGGGCGGACGAGGTGTTGGCTCAGGTGCTCGGCGAGCAGGCCGGCGTCCAGGGCCTGGGCCCCGATGGGCTCGGCGCTGTGGCTGGACAGCAGCGGCGTGTGCGGAGGGCGGCACGGCAGATCCCGGATCGCCTGCTCGAACAGCTCGCACGCGGGCTCGAGCCAGGGGGTGTTCCAGGCGCCATCGCCCACCAGCACGCTGGCTTCGGCCTGGAAGGCGCGGGCGCCGCTGGAGGTGCGCTCCACGGCGTGGGCCAGGCCGGCCAGCACGTAGCGGCCGGGCGCCTCGGTGCGGGCAAGGGTGAGGTCGCGGCCGGCGAGGGCCAGCAGCGCGTCGCGCTGGAACGCGGGGCAAGAGATGGCCAGGGCCGCCAGGGGCCAGCCCGCGCTCTGTTGGGCCCGCTGAAGGGCCTCGAGACGGAGCCTGAGGGTGCGGAAGGCCTGGGAGGGGCCCCACGCGCCGCTGGCCACCAGCGCGGCGAGCATGCCGCCGGCATGGCCCATGATGGCGGCTGGAGCGGCCCCTTGTTCACGCAGCAGTGTGGTGTGGGCGAGTTGGACCGCCAGCATCCAGGCTTGGGCCCCCGCCCGCTGGTTGGCCAGATCTTCGAGGGGTTGTTCCCCCGCCAGCGCGGGCCGCAGGTCGAGGCCCAGGGTCTGCAGACAGAGCGCCGCCATGTTGTCCATGGCCGCCCGCAGGGTGGGGCTGTCGTAGGCCGCGCCCAAGGGCACCAGGGGGAGACCCCACCAACCCGGGAAGCAGAGCACCAGCCCCTGGGGTGCGTTCGTGGCCTGTGGGTCGGTCTGCTGCGTCATAAGCACTCCTGATCTTGCCCTAACCCTCAGACCCCACGGGGGCCCGAGGCCAGCGCCGAGGTCTGCAGGCTGGCCGTCCGCCCCTTCGAGGGCTAACAACTGCGTGTCTTTTTCAGCTTCGTACGCCTCGAGGTGTCCCGCGAAAGCGGGATGAAACGGGAAGCCGGTGAGTGGCCTTTGGCCCCAAGACCGGCGCGGCCCCCGCCACTGTGACCGGGAATGGCCGCCGCATATGCCACTGGAGCTCCGCTCTGGGAAGGCGCGGTGGTCAGCAAACCGGAAGCCAGGAGACCGGCCCCGAGGTGATCGCTGCATCGTTCTTCGGGGAGAAGAACGGGCGCGGCCCCCTGCCGGGAGCCCGCTCGAAATCCCCGGCGGAGGCCTCCTGCCGGTTTCGGCCCTCATCGTCCTGCTCACCGTCGCGAGCCCGGCGAGCCTCGCGCAGCCTGCCTCGCCTCCCATGGAGGAAGAGGGGCTCGTGGTGGTGGTCGAGGAACCCGCTGATGACGAGACCGATGCGGGGGCCACCTCGGCCACCGTCACCGTCATCACCGTGGACGAGAGCGTGCCCGCCAGCGCCGATGTGGCGGTGGTGGTGGACTCGGCCTCGGGCACCGTGGTGCGCCGCCTGGGGGGGCTGGGGGACTACGCATCGGTGAGCATCCGCGGCTCGAGCGCTCGGCAGGTGCAGATCTTCCTCGACGGGGTGCCCCTGAACCCCGACGGCAGCCAGGCGGTGAACTTGAGCGAGCTGCCCCTGGCGGCCTTCGAGCGGGTGGAGATCTACAGGGGCGGCGCCCCGGCGGAGTTGGCCACGGCCCCCATCGGTGGCGTGGTGAACCTGGTCACCGGGCGGCTGCCCACCATGGCGTCCATCAGCTACGGAGCACACGGCACCGGCCGCCTGGTTGGGGCGGGCAGCAGCGCGGGGCCCTTGTCGGCCCTGCGCCGGCATCGGGGACTCGCTCCCGGCCCATGGAGCGACGATCTGCTCCTGATGGCCGAGGGCTTCGGCACCCGGGGGGACTACGAGGCCTTCACCGACAACGGGACCCTCTACAACACCGATGACGACGAGGTCGTGCGGCGACGGAACAACGACAAGCGACAGCTCTCCACCATCGCCCGCTGGCGGCTGGAGGGCCCGGGGCTGGAGCTGTCCATCAGCGACAGCTTCCTGGCTCGGGAGGAGGGCCTGCCCGGACCCATCACCAGCCCCACCGACACCACCCGCTTGGGCACCCAGCGCAACCTGGCCAGCGCCCGGGTGGAGGGCCACAGCGGTGCTCTGCGCATGAGCGCGCTGCTGTGGAACCAGCTGCGGGGGGAGACCCTGGATGATCGCCAGGGCGAGATCGGTGTGGGAGCTCAGTGGCGCCACTACCGCACCGTCACCAGCGGCCTGACGGGCCATGCCGCTTGGGGGGTGCGCTCTTGGTTGGTGCCTGCCTTCACGGTCACCGGGCGTCACGATGGCTTCGTGCAGACCGATCTGCTCGGCGACGCGGCAGAAGACCCCCGCAGTCGCCTGGCGGGCAGCGCCGCGGCCAGCGCAGCGCTCCGGGCCTGGGGGGATCGCATCATGCTCGAGCCGGTGCTGCAGGCCTCGGTGCTGGACAGTCGCCTGCTGGGTGGCGCCGACTCGGAGAACCTGGGCAGCGCCGGTGCCAACCACGACGTCACCTGGGCGCCGACCCCTCGGGTGGGGCTCCTGGTGCGGCCCTGGCTGGGGGCGGGGGAGGCCGACGCGCCCTCGGCCCTCGCAGGGCTGGCCATCAAGGCCAACGCCGGTCGTTTCTTCCGGCCCCCCGACTTCACCGAGCTGTTCGGTGACCGCGGTGGGGTGGTGGGCAACGAAGAGCTGCTGCCCGAGCGGGGCTGGCAGTGGGATGCGGGCCTGCGCTGGGCTTCCCCCGGCTGGGACGCGGGGGCCGGGGTGGTGGACCTGGCCTTTTTCCAGAGCTCGGTGGCCGACCGCATCCTGTTCGTGCAGAACAGCCAGCACACCTCGGTGCCCGTAAACCTGGGCAGCAGCTGGACCCAGGGGGTCGAGGCGGCCCTCGCTCTCGACCTTTTTGGTTGGGTAGACAGCCAGAGCAACCTGACCTGGACCCTCTCTCGCAACCTGACCCCCCAGCGGGACGTGGCCGACATGCAGCTGCCAGGCATCCCCACCTGGGAGCTGTACCAGGGAACCTCGGTGCACTGGGGCGAGCATGTCCGGCTCGGTCACAGCTGGAGCTACACCGACGGCACCTACCTGGACGCCACCAACTGGTTCCTGTCCCCGCCCCGCTCCCTGCACGGGGCCTTCCTGCGGGTGGGTCACGGGGGGCTGTCCGCCGAGCTGTCCGTGCTCAACCTACTGGACCGCACCATGGCTTGGGCCGACCGCAACCCCTTGAGCGCCGACGACGACACCCTGGCCCCCGGGCCCATCACCGACTTCTTCGGCTACCCCCTGCCCGGCCGCACTTGGCTGGTCACGGTGGCCTGGACCGATCTCGACCGAGGCGAGCCATGATCCGCGCCCTCTCTTCCCTGCTGGCCCTCTCCCTCTGCGCGTGCCCGCCCATCACCGGGCTGGACGACAGCGGCGGCACCCCCGACCCGGACACCGGGGTCGATCCGGGCCAGAACAGCACCGCGGTGATCACCACGGTGGCCTCGGACTACACCACAGGCACCTTCGCCACGGTGGATCTGGAGAGCTGGGAGATCACCGACGAGCTCTTCGTCACCAGCGGCGATCCCTCGGTCTCCGTGAGCGAGGGCGCGGTGTTCCAGCTCAACCGCTACGGCTACGATGCTGTTCGGCGCTACGAGCCGGGCTCGTGGAACACCCCCCTGTGGGAGGTGGCTTTCGAGGATCTCTCCAACCCCCACGTGGCCCGGGTCTGCGACGGGGCGGTGTTCGTGACCCTGTACGATCAGGGCGAGGTGGGGGTCTACGATCTCGACAGCGGCGAGGCCTTGGATAGCGTGGACCTGAGCGCCTTCGACGACGCCGACAGCTCGGGGCCCGAGCCTTCCACCATGGTGCTGTACGACGGCAAGCTCTACGTCGGCCTCGAGCGCTTGGAACGCGACGATGGCTGGGTGGATGCCGGCGGCATGGTGGTGGAGATCGACTGCGCCCAGCGCGCGGTGACCCGCTCGTGGTCCGTGGGCGGAAACACCGCGGTCCACGCCTGGCTCGAGGGCGAGGGTGTGTTGGTGCGGGCCCGGGCGTTTGGCGACGACGCTGGCGGACTGTACGCCCTGGACCCCGCCGCCGACAGCCTCGAGCTGCGGGTGGACATGGGCGACGAGCAGCCCAGCGAGGTGGGGGCCTACGGCGGCGCCGCGGTGGTCACCAGCCAGAGCGCCGACTGGTCCAGCTCGTCGGTACACCACCTGGACCTGGCCGCAGGGACCATCGTCTCCAGCCAGCAGACCGACGCCTACTACACCGACGTGGCCGCCAACGATTGGGGCCAGGCCTGGGTGACCACCGGAGAGTCGTGGATGAACCCCGACGCGCCGTCGGGGTTGTGGGTCTACGACATCAGCGATGGCAGCTTGGTGAGCGATGTTCCCATCCAGCTCAGCCTGCATCCGCGGGCGGTGGCGTTCTACTGATCGGCAGGCCCGCTCACTCCGCTTCTACTCCAACGCCTCGCCGTTGATCACCGCGATCGCATCCAGATCGAAGCCGCCGCTGGTCCCCTCGTAGGGGTTGGAGCCCGAGTCGCGGATGCGTACATAGCGGGCGCGGTCGATGCCCAGGTCGTCGAGATCGAAGGCGTCGCCGCCGGCGGTGGCGGGGTCTGTGGGGTCGATGCCGTTGTCGCTGTTGGCGTTGACCGTGTTTACCCCGGCGCAACCCGGGTAGTCGTCGTCGGGGTTGTCCCCCTCGCAGTCCCACTCGTGCCAGGTCTTCCCATCCTCGCTCACGGCCACGATGCCGGTCTCGGGCCAGCCGGGGAATGCGTTTTCGAACACCAGCAGATCGGGGCCGTCGCCGTCGACGATGCCGATGTCGGTGAGGGCCAGGACGATGACGCCTTCCTGCCCCAGGCTGACCACGTGGGTGGAGCCGGCCTTGCCGCTGCCTTCGGGGGATCCCAGCACCACGTCGGGCATGTTCTCGGCGCCGTAGCCGGCGAAGTCCCCAGGCTCGAAGCTCACCACGGCGTCGGCGAAGGGATCGGGGCCGACGTCGGTGTCGGTGTCGGTGTCGGTGTCGGTGTCGGTGTCGGTGTCGGTGTCGCTGTCTGCATCCGTATCGGCGTCGGTGTCGGTGTCGGTGTCCCCTTCGGGGGCGGTGTCGTCCTTGTCGGGCTCGCCGCAGGCCAGGGCGAAGGCCAGAGTGCTGGCGAGGACGATGGTAGCGGTCCGCATGGTGGTGCTCTCCACAGGTGGCCCGGCGTCCTATCGCGGCGTTTGCGGGGACGGAGTACGGTCTTTGTATGTCTACCATCGCCCTTCTCCGCGCCGCCAATGTGGGCAGGCACCAGCGCTTCCGGGCCAAGGCCCTCGAGTCCGAGCTGCCCGCCCTCCAGTTGAAGAACTTCGGGGCCGCCGGCACCTACCTGGTGCGTGCTGATCTTCCCGAGGCGGAGATCCGCGCGGCCTTCGCCAGGGCGCTGCCCTTCGCGCCCCAGCTGGCCTTGGTGCCGGCGGTCGACTTCGCCGCCCTGGTGGCTGCCGACCCCTTCGCCGCCGAGGCGGAGGCCCTGGGGGCCAAGCGCTTCCTGTCGTTGCTACTCGAGGCCCCGGCCGTGCTGCCCACGCTGCCCCTCGAGCGCCCCGAGGGCGGCCACTGGCAGGTCCGGCTGGCCGCCGTGGAGCCCTGGTACGCCATCAGCCTGCGCCGAGGTCAGGGCGCGGGGGTGGTCTACCCGAACTTCCTCGACAAGACCCTCGGGGTGCCCATGACCACCCGGGGCTGGGGGACCGTGCTGCGGGTGGCCAAGGCGCTGGGGGGATTGGGCGGGTGACGCTTGTGGCTGTAGAGGGGTAGTGGTCTTTCGTGCCCGACAGTGTAGGAGGCCCCGACCGTGATCACTCCACTGTGCGCTCTCGCCCTGTTTTCTGCCCTGCCCCTGGTGGGTCTTGCCATGGCCGCCAGGGACGAACAGGCCTGGCTCGATGTCGTCTCGAGCAATGAACTGCAGCTGGCCCCTTCCCTGGCCGAGGACTCTCCACTGCCCGTGGCCACGGTCACGCTGGATCGCGAGGGGCTGGCGGTGGAGGGCGAGCCGCTATTGAGCTGGGAATGGCGCCAAACCGAAGACGGGGCCCCGTGGCCAACCGTGCCAGCGGGGGCCCTGGAGGGGCAGCTCATCGTGCCGCTGTTCGAGGCCCTGCTGGATGGTGATGAGGACCGACATGCCTTGGCAGTGCTCACTCAGGATCCAAGCCTGTCCGACCGCCCCCCCATGCTGCTGTTGGTGGACCGCACGTTGCCCTTCCAACTGCTGCACCCGGTGCTGTACACGGCGAGCCGGGCGCGGTTCGGCGTGTTCCACCTGGCGGTGGACAACCCTTGGCTCGAGCGCACCACCACCGTGCGCGCCACGCAATGGGCGGAAGGCGCGCCCCAGGTGTACGACCCTGATTTGCCGCTGCCCTGTCAGCAACAGCTCGTGTTGAGCGTCACCCTCGGCACTGCGGGGATCGACATCCTGAATGTTGACGCCGTGGTCTTTCCCGAGGAGGCCTTTCCCGAGGGGCGCCGGGCTGGTGCTTTGGCGGTCCCCTGTGGCGCCGAGCCTTGCCTCGCGGTCGAGGACTTCGACTGGGTGGAGTACAGCCGCCTCTTGAGCGAGATCAAGTTCGAGTATATCGACCACCTCGTGATCATCGTGGCGCCCGAGCCGGAGGTGGCCTTCGAGGTGCTGGTGCGGGCCATGGATCACGCCCGCTGGGGCCCCCACCTGCCCTTGGGAGCTACCCACGAGGCCTGGCAGGCTTGGCGTGCCCAGCGGGGGCTCTTGTTCCCCTTCGATGTGATCGATCTGGGTGCCGAGTGAGCCCGCGCACCCTGAGCACGGTGCTCGCGGTCGCGCTGGCGGCCTGCGCCAACCGCCCGGTGCAGACCTTCGAGCCTCCTGCACCCACCAACCCAGGCCAGGCTCATTGCGCCTCCGCCCTGGCCAATGTCGTGCGCTTCGAGGGCATCTCCCAGCCCCCGGTGTCCGCCATCACTCTGTGCGAGCGCTACTATGGGCAGGTGACCGATCCGGTGGCCATCCAGGCCTTGGTCTGCATGGCAGGCGCCCAGGACGAGTCGATCTGGCAAGCCTGTCGTGTTGCCGTTCCTGTGCCTCCGCTCCCCATCGAACCCATCCCCGTGTTGGCGGTGCGGTTGCGGCCTCCCTCCGACGCTGGGGTGCTCGGGGCTCTGAACCCCGATGTTGTAGGCGGCATCGGTGGGCTCATCGGCGCCGCAGGCGAGCCCATCCCCTTCGGTCAGCTCCCTGGGGGCATCGCGACCCGGCCGGGCACCGGTGCCAGCTCGGGCGCTCCCATCATCCTGGGGGCCCTGGACAAGAACGTCATCGACCGGGTCATCCACGAAAACGTGGGCGCGGTGAAGGCCTGCTACGAGCAGGGACTGATGCGGGGTCCGTCGCTGGCGGGCAAGGTGGTGGTCAAGTTCGTCATCGCCAAGGACGGGTCCGTGTCCTCGGCGGTGATGAAGTCCAGTAATCTGGGTGACGCCGAGGTGGAGGCTTGCATCAGCCAGGCGCTCATGGGCCTGAGCTTCCCCGCGCCCGCCGGCGGCGGCATCGTGATCGTGAGCTACCCGTTCATGTTCCAGCCGGGCTAGACGCCAGCGAACGGCGACGCTCCAACCCTGGCGTCAGCGCAGCCAGGCCCAGCGGGGCAGCAGCTCGAAGTCGTGGGGGGCGATCCTGTCGCCCTCCACGGCGATCCTCGAGGCTGCGATGGTGGCGCCGTGGGCCCGGGCCAGGCGCAGGGTGGGCAGGCGCTCGGGGGTGATGCCCATGAGTCGAGCGCAGTGGGCGTCCACCGCGGGCAAGTGATCCCCCATGGCGATGAACCCGCTGGGTACTGGATCACCCATGATGGGACCGTCGCCCTGCATGCCCACGACGCCGTCCACGATGGCGAAGTCCGGCGCGATGCTGCGCCACAGGTCCACCGTGACCCCCTCGATGCCGGCCCAGTGCAGGCGGTTCTTGGGCCAGCCCAGCTCCACCCCGGGCAGGGCGCCGAAGAGGTTCTTCATGCTCAGGGTGACCCCGGCCCAGTGATGGGTCTTGAGCTTGGCCAGGGAGATGACCACGTCGGCTTCGAGCAGGGTGGCCGCCACGGGCAGGCTGCGCAGGCCGCTGAGGTCGTCCTGCAGGGGCAGGCTGTGGAAGGCATCGTAGTTCAGGTCCACGAAGCGCACGCCCAGCTGACCCAGCAGGCTGCCCAGGCCCGAGCCCAGCAGCAGGGCCTCGCTGTCTCGGCGGTGACCGGGGGCGTCCCCCACCATGACCTCCGCTGCACCCAGCTGGCGCAGGGCCTCGATGGCGGCCACCACCACCCAGGGGTTGGTGTTGATGGGGCGGTCGGGGTGATGCTCTACCAGGTTGGTCTTGAGCAACACCCGGGCGCCGGGCAGCCGTGACACCAGGCTGGGCCAGTGCTGCAGGCCGTGGGTGAGCACCTCCTCGAGCGCGTGGCTGTAGCTGTCGGCAGCCAGCACCGTCACCCGCTGCTGCTCCTGGCGCTGGGGGCAGGCCCGCCAGCCGAAGCCTCCAGCGACCACGGCGGTGGCGGCGGCGGCGCTCCCCAGCAGGGCACGGCGGGTGATGGGGCTCACGGTCGTCCGCCGGGGTGGGTGGCCAGCAGCAGGGGGCACGGCTCCCCCAGCGAGGCGGCCATCGCGAGGCAGGCCAGGGCGGTCAGATCCGCGCGGCCTCGCCAGGCGCCGTCGGCCTGCTGACGTCCGGCCAGGGTGATGGCGGTGGTGGCGCTCTCCAGGTCCGCCGCGGCAAGGGCCAGGGTCAGTAGGGCCAGGCTGTGCACAGTGGGCAGCGCTCCGACGCTGTCCTCGAGCCAGGTGATGCCATGGGAGCAGGGTTGGTCGGCTTCGGGCAGGCCCAGCAGGGCCAGCAGGGCCCAGCCCGTGGCGACCGGGGCGCTGTCGAGATCTTTGCCCAGCATGCGTGGATTGCCGTAGTTCCAGCCGCCGTCGGCGCCCTGGCGATCCAGGAGGAACTCTACGGCCTCGCGCCCTCGCAGATCTTCCTGTCGGCCGTCGGCCCGTAGGGCCAGCAGGGCGTGGGCCGTGGGTTCGGTCCAGCCCGCGGTGCCTGGCACCCAGCCCCAGGCGGCCAGGCTGGTGTCGAAGTCTCCGGTGCCCGCGCCGGTCTCGCTGCGCTGGGCCAGCAGGCGCGCGATCTCCCGGGTCCGCAGTTTCTGGGTGGCCGGCTGCAGGCGCAGCGCCGTGGGGGCCAGGCGGCCCGCCCAGCCCAGCTTGCCCTCGCCCAGCCAGGCCACGGGCGCCTCGATGCCGGCGGCCGCCGCCAACAGGGTGGGCTCCCCACGACCGGACTGGCCGGGGGTGTAGCCCAGGCTGCCGTCGGGGTTGCGGTGGGATGTCAGCCAGGCTCGACCCTGCTCGAGGGCGTGCTGCACCGACACTCCTTAGTCGCTCAGCTCCGTGTCCCGGCTGATGCGGCTGGCGTCGACGTTGCCGGCGACGGCTGCGTAGCCCATCACGTCGTCGGCGAACTCGACGAACAGCTCGCCGTCTTCGCTGACCGAGCCGACCGCGGCGATGCCCACGTCGAAGATCACCATGTTGACGGCCATCTCACCACCCACCGCACCGGCGTCGTTGGCGGCATCCAGAGCCAGGGCCATGTCCATGTCGAAGCCCATCAGGGACACCAGGCAGCTCGAGTCGCCGCCGATGGTCTCGCCCTGCTGATCGATGATGATGGTGGTCGCACCTGCGCAGGAGACCGTGTAGGGGACGCTCTTGACCTCCATGGTGATCTCTACGTAGACCGTGCCGGTGTAGGTGCCGGCGTAGGGGCTCTGCACCAGCACGTCGCCCACGGTCATGGCCAGGCGGTCACCGTTGGGCAGCTGAGTGGCAGCAGTGATGTCGTGCTTGCCTACGCTGAGGGTGTCGTCCTCGAAGGCCGCGGCGGTGAAAGCCCAGTCGCCGTCGGCGTTGCTGGTCCAGTCGATGGCGTCCCAGTCCAGCTCGTTGCCCTCGGTATCCAGCACGATGGCCTCGAAGTCGGCCCCGCCGCCCAGGGGGATGAAGGCGCCGCTGCTGGGGGAGACGATGGTGAGCATGGCCACGTCCCAGATGGGGTCCACCTCGCCGGTGTCGGTGGTGTCGGGCCCCGTGTCGTCGGGGACTTCGCCGGTGTCGGTGGTGTCGGGGGCGCCGGTGTCGTCCTCTATTGGAGTGATGACAGTCTCGTAGGCGCGGCAGCCGAAGACCAGGGGCAGCAGGGCGAGCAGGGGTAGGGCGTTGCGCATGACAGCTCCGGGGAGAGGCATGAGGATAGCATCGCTCGGGCCCACCGGCATGGAGGGGCCTTGATGGAGCGGTGACCCTCGGATAGCGAGAGGGCCCCTGTCGGAGGTTGGGACATGGCTGCCATCGAAGTTCGAGATCTCGTGCGGACCTACGGCTCCTTCGTGGCGGTGGATCGCATCTCCTTCTCCGTGAAACGGGGGGAGATCGTGGGCTTCCTGGGCCCCAACGGCGCCGGCAAGACCACCACCATGAAGGTGCTCACGGGCTTTTTGGCCCCCAGCACCGGCTATGCGGCCATCGACGGCATCGACGTGCTGGACGACCCCATCGCGGTGCGATCACGTATCGGCTACCTGCCCGAGTCCGCCCCGGTCTACAGGGATATGCGGGTGGTGGACTACCTGGACTTCGTGGCCCGGGTGCGAGGCCTGGCTCGGGCCGAGCGGGCCGCGGCGGTGCGCCGGGTAGCGGCCCAGTGCGGGCTGTCCGAGCGCATGGGCCAGGGCATCGCCTCGCTGTCCAAGGGCTTCCGCCAGCGCGTGGGCCTGGCCCAGGCCCTGGTGCACAGCCCCGACATCCTGATCATGGACGAGCCCACCAGCGGGCTGGACCCCAACCAGATCGTGGAGATCCGCAACCTCATCCGGGAGATCGGTCGCCACAAGACCGTCATCCTCTCCACCCACATTTTGAGCGAGGTCCAGGCCACCTGTGACCGGGTGATCATCATCAACGGCGGCCAGATCGTGGCCGACGGCACCACCGAAGACATCATGGCCCGTCAGCGGGGCGGCCAGCTGGTGCAGGCGGTCTACGCTCCCGGCTCGGTCAAGCTGCCCGCCCCGGTGATCCTCGAGGCGGTCCAGGCCATCCCCGGCGTGCAGCGCGCGACGCTGGTGCAGGTGGCCGAGCCCGACGCCGCCGGCTTCCAGGTGATCGCCGAGCGGGACGTGCGGGCCGAGCTGTTCCAGCTCGCCGCGGATCGTGGGCTGCACATGCTCGAGCTGCATCGGGAGAGCTCCAGCCTCGAAGAGGTCTTCCAGCGGGTCACCACCGGGCTGAGCGCTCCCAGGGCCCTGCAGAACGAGGACCTTCCGACGGAAGCGGGGTAGCGCCACCGGGGCCTCCCGGGCTTCGTACGGAGAAAGATCTTGCGCGGTGACCACCTGGTCACTACACTGGGTATCGAGCGGTGACCACCCGGTCACCGACGAGGACCCGCGATGCTGAGCAAGACCTTCCACCGCCTCCCCTCCCAGCGCCAGCAGGCCGTGCTGCAGGTCTGCATGACCGAGTTCACCGAGCACGGCTACGAGGCGGCGTCCACCAACCGCATGGTGGCCAGCCTGGGCATCGCCAAGGGCACGCTGTTCAAGTACGCGTCCACCAAGGCCGCCCTCTACCTGTACGTCTACGAGCTCATCCTCACCGAGATCGCCAAGGTCCAGAACGACGCGGCCATCTACACCACACCGGATCTGTTCCTGCGGGTCGAGGATCTGTTCGAGGCCCTGCTGGCCTACGCCGCTCGCGAGCCCGAGCGCTACCGTTTCTCCGTGCGGGCCTCGGTGGACACCTCAGCCAGCATCCACGCCCAGGTCGAGCCGCTCCGTCAGCGCATCGCCAAGGACCACTACGGCGCCTTGCTCGAGGGTGTGGACTGGGAACAGTACGCCCTGCCTCGGGACGAGGTGTGGGAGCTGTTCGCCTGGATCTTCAGCGGTAGCCGCTCGGTGGCCATCCAGGCCCTAGGCACAGACTTCACCCACGACGACTACGTCGCCTTGATCCGTCGCCAGCTGGTGCTGATGCGGCGCTTGATCCGGGGCGGCGTCTACCGGACCCCCACGGAGACCCCATGAGCACACTGACCATCGTCCTGCTGATCGTCGGGGGCCTGCTGGGCCTCGCCGTCATCGCCTACGCTGCGTTCTTCATTCGCACGCTGCGTGCCACGGCCAAGCCCATCCCCATCGACACCCGGGGCTTCGTGCGCCTGGCCGCGGGGGATGTCCCCTTGGCGGCCGACGGCCCGGAGCCCGCCATGGATGTGTGGGTGCCCGCTGACGCCCCGCCCTCCGACGCGCCCCGCCCGGTGGTGCTCCTGGTCCCCGGCGACGGCCCCGACTGGCTGCTGCGCAAGGCCAAGGGTTGGGGCCTGTTCCGCTCCTACGCCGAGCTCTGCGCGGCCAGGGGCTGGGTCACAGTGGTCACCAACCACCGCTCATCGGGCAGTTACAAGCGCACCCCTGGCATGGTCCAGGACGTGCGCAGCGCACTGGAGCGGTTGCGGGAGCGGGCGGAGGATCTGGGGTTGGACCCGGAGCGCGTGGTGGTGTGGACGTTCTCCGGCAGTGCCGGGCCAATCCTGTCGGAGCTGATCTCGCGGCCCGTTCCTGGGGTTCGTGGACTGATGTCGTTCTACGGCTTCTTGGACCTGGCTCAGTGGCCCTTGAGGGTGCCCGCTGATGTGGTGGAGACCTACTCCCTGCCCCGGGTGCTCCCAGGGCTCGAGGCGCTACCCTGCCCGGTGTACCTGCTGCACGCGGGCAAGGATCGAAAGCCTATGACCAAGGGCTTCGACGCTACGCGCCAGGCCCTCGAAGGGCGGGACCTGCCCGTCACCCTCCGGGTGGGCGTCGGTCTGCGGCACGGCTTCGAGGTGCTGGACGTTCCTGCGCTCAGCGAGCCGGAGATCCTGGCGGGGCTGGCGTTCGCGGAGCGCTGCCTGTCGTCCTGAGGGTCACCGGATGGGGGTCAGCGCCTCGTGCAGCTCGTGGATGAAGTACCACTGCTCGGGGTGACGCTGGATGCGCTGCCCCAGGGAGCGGTAGAAGTCCCCCACTATATCGACACTGGACAGGCTGTGGTGGTCGGTCTCGAAGCGGAAGGTCTCCGGGCCGGTGCGCACCAGGAACGGGGTCAGCACCACCACCCGCTGGTCGGTGAAGCGTCGCAGGATGAGGTCCATGCCCGAGCCGCCGTGCACCGTGCGTCCCAGCAGGTGGCGGGGCATGGAGAAGGCGTTGTTCTCGTCGAAGACGTTGCTGAGAACCCCGCCGGTCATCAGCTGCTGCAGCATGGCGCCAGGCACGTCCTCGCGGGGATCGCTGACGTCCAGGAAGGTGGTGCGCCCCGTGCCGTAGCGCTCGGCGAAGCGGGCGTCGTTGGCCCGCAGGGTCTCCCCCACCCGACCCGGGAACTTGCCCACCGCGCTGACGCAATAGCCCCGGGCCGCCAGCACGAGGGTCTGCAGGTAGGTGGCGCCGAAGTGGCAGCCCGCCAGGAACACGGCCTTGCCAGTGGCCTTCGCTTCTTCGAGGGGCTCGAGGGCGCCGGGGGCGATCTCCACCCGCTCCCGCGCGATCCACACGGCCTCGTAGCCCTTGACCAGGATGAAGAGCTTCTCGTAGTAGTGGGCGACGATGCCCTCGAGGGCGGCGTCCAGCGCCGCTCCGCTGCTGGCCAGGCCCATGTGTTCCAGGTTTCGGGCCACCCGATCGACCTCGTCGGGGTGCGAGGCGTAGTAGGCGAGGCCTTGTTCGAGGATCTTCGGGCGCCCGAACTTCCAGCTCAGGCGCTTGACCAGATCGAGGTTGGGCGGGTTCAGCAGGTGGCTGCCGATGCTCATGGTGTGCTCATGGTGTGCTCCTGGCGTGGGGCCAGAATAACCCCACAGGGGCGGCTCGAGGTATCCTCCAGGCGCCAACCCCCTCAGCGTTGTGAGGTCATCATGCGCCCCCTCCTTCCCCTGCTCCTCATCCTCTGTGCCTGCCAGACCGCCGGGGTCAGCTCCGACGAGGGCGCTGATCCGTCCCAGTGTGACGACGGCACCGACAACGACGCCGACGGTTTCGTCGACTGCGCCGACCAGGGCTGCCTGGGTGTGTCGGTGTGTATTGAGGGTGATATCGCCGAGGACTGCAGCGACGGGGACGACAACGACCTCGACGGCTGGGTCGACTGCGACGATCAGGACTGCTGGGGCGTGGCCGGTTGCAGTGAGGGCGACGCGGACGCCGACAGCGACACGGATACCGACACGGACACCGACGCGGACGCCGACGCGGACACCGACACCGACGCCGACACCGACGCGGTGGTGTTCATCAATGAGTTCTTGGCCTCGAACTGGGCCACCAACGACGATGGCGAGGGCGAGTACGACGACTGGTTCGAGCTGTACAATCCCAACGCCGGTGATTTTCCCCTGGACGGCTACTTCGTCACCAACAACCTGGACGACCCCGAGGCCTGCCCCCTCGAGGACGGCTTGGTGGTGCCCGCCGAGGGCTGGCTGCTGCTGTGGGCGGACTCGTCCCCCGATCAGGGCGATGATCACGTCTGCTTCAACCTGGGCCGCTCCGGCGGTGAGCTGGGCCTGTACACCTCCGACGGCGACGAGATGGACGCCCTGGACTGGGACGAGCAGGGCACCGACGTCAGCGCTGCGCGTATGCCCGACGGCAGCGACTCCTGGGAGTACGACGACTCGCCGACGCCGGAGGCCACCAACCGCTAGCGCTGTCCTTGCAGCGTGTGTTGAAACGCCGGCCCTCCGAGCCCGTGGTGTACCAACAATGGGCACAGCACGGGGCTACGATGCTCTCACCTCTGTAGCGAGAATCTCGTAGTACTCGAGTCCGAACGCGACAGCGCGTGGTGTACCAAAAATGGAACCGCACTTTCTTCCGACGATACCGGCCTTCGCTCGAGGATGGTGGTCGCCTGGAGAATCGGCCATAATCCCGAGTTAGCGAGGTCGCCTCGGGTTCATGTTGCGCTCCGTGCTGGTCTCGGCCGAAGCTGTTGGTCATGTCGTCTCCCGCTGTACCCATCGCCCTGCAGTTTCTCCTGTTCCTGTTCGCTGGCTGGGCCAGCCGTCGTCAGCAAGCGGTCATCGCCTACCTGCTGGAGGAGAACAGGG